>OLOQ01000091.1_pt1 | contig 97004 bp, 81 predicted proteins | sample 1673101 | NCBI WGS metagenome assembly OLOQ01 (sample SAMEA3136754, study PRJEB25190) | human gut metagenome | biome: human gut; feature: human-associated habitat; material: faeces | place: Austria | collected 2013 | reverse complement strand
GCATTTTGTGTTGCATCGGTTATGGGTGGAGCAATGTTTGGAGATAATCTTTCTTTCATTTCGGATACGACGATTGCGGCATGCAATGGACAGGGCTGTGAGATGAAAGATAAGTTCAGAGAAAACTTCTGGATTGCATTTCCGGCGGCTGTTGCAACTCTGGTCATAATCCTGGTTCTGTCGTTTCAGACGGAGATTCAGGGACATATCAGTCAGGATTATCATTTACTTCAGGTGTTACCGTATGTATTGGTGCTGATTGGCGGCATTATCGGAATCAATGTTTTTGTAGTGCTTCTTACTGGAATTGTTTCCGGAGCAATCATCATGCTTGCAGGAGGGCATATCACTCCGATGGAACTTCTGACCAATATGGGGGCAGGTGTATCCGGAATGTTTGAAACCTGTATGGTTGCGATTCTGGTGGCAGCGATGTGTGCCCTGATTCGTGAATACGGTGGTTTTGATGCACTTCTTAACTGGATTCATAAAATTTTCCGCGGAAAGAAGGGTGGCCAGCTTGGCATGGGACTCCTTGTCGGTACCATGGATATTGCGACTGCAAATAATACGGTAGCTATCGTCATGGCAAATCCGATCGCCAAAGAGATGGCACAGGAGTATGGAATCACACCCCAAAAGACTGCCTCCTTACTGGATACTTTTTCCTGTATCTTTCAGGGAATCATTCCATATGGTGCACAGATGCTTGTGGCAATTTCTGCAGTCAATGAGTTGGGTGGAGAACTTTCTGCTTTTCAGATCATACCGAAGCTTTTTTATCCAATGTTTCTTCTGCTTGCATCCATTATTACTATAATAAGAAGTGATTCATGATGCGCAGCAGGTGACAGAATACGTGAATGAACTAAAAACAGAAATTTTCAAAAAACACTTGACCTTCCACCTTATGGAAGCTGTATAAAACAGATACAGACAGGGAGTTGAACGATTTCCGGAACTGTCGGGAAAGTAAGAGGTAGCACGATGAAAATCAAACAGGTGGAAGAACTTGTGGGAATCACAAGAAAGAATATTCGGTTTTATGAAGATCAGGGACTCCTGAATGTGGAGCGTGCAGAAAACGGATACAGGGAATATCATCAGGCGGATGTTATCCGGCTTCAGGAGATTAAATTATTCCGCAAGATGGACATTTCCATAGAAGAAATGAAACTTCTCTTCGAAAAAAAGAAAAGCCTGCAAATCTGTTTGGAACAACATCTGAAAGAACTGGATCATCGTAAAGAAGGTCTTTCGAAGATGCAGGACATGTGCGAGCGACTGATCCTGGAACACCGGTCACTGGAATCTCTGAATGCAGAGGACTGTCTGGAAGAAATCGAGCAGATGGAGAAAGAAGGTGCAAAGTTTATGAACGTAAACAAAACGGATGTCCACAATAAGAAAAGAAAAGGAGCAATCATAGGTGCAGCAGTTATGACACTGCTTATGCTTCTTACGATCATAATTATATTCTGGGCAAACATACAGGATCCGATTCCGACAGGATTGTTTTTGCTGCTGGAGGGAATTCCGATAGTGATCATTGTGGGAACGCTCATAGCACTTGCAGGAAGAATGAAAGAAATCGAAGGAGGAGAAGAAGATGAAGCTTCTAAGTATTGAATATATTCCAGGTGTGGATTTTGAGCCACTGGGAATCGTAAAAGGAACTGTTGTACAGACAAAAAATGTCGGCAGAGATTTTATGGCAGGTATGAAAACATTGGTTGGCGGTGAAATCGTAGGTTACACAGAAATGTTGAATGAGGCGAGACAGATTGCCACGAAGCGTATGGTAGATGAAGCCAAAGAAATGGATGCAGATGCGGTGATTGGTGTGAAGTATGGATCTTCACAGGTTATGTCAGGGGCAGCAGAAGTGATCGCTTATGGAACTGCAGTGAAATATAAATAAAAAGATCGTCAGACAGATATAAAAAAGAATACAGAACAGATTGGAGATCTCACATCATAGTCAAAGGTGGTGTGAGATTTTTTTTAATTGAATAGTAATGTATATAATGTTTCGTAAGATATGGGTGATATCTTAGAAATAGGATGAAAACATATGACAAACAATGTATAATAGGAATAATGGATGAATCAAAAGAAATAAAAACGGATGAGGAATTTAAATGGAAGGAAATTTAACAAAAGGTCCTATTTTGAGGACACTGACGAAGCTTGCGATTCCAATCATGGCATCGTCATTTCTTGGGACTTTATATAACATTACAGATATGGCATGGATTGGGCTGTTGGGTTCGAAAGCCGTTGCCGGAGTTGGTGTAGGAGGCATGTTTACCTGGTTTTCACAGGGACTGGCTGCCATGGCTCGAATGGGAGGACAGGTACAGGTTGCACAATGTATCGGTCGTGGTGAAAAAGAAAAAGCACATGGTTTTGCACAGGCGGCGGTGCAGTTGGCTGCTTTTATGGGGATGGCATATGCGCTTCTGTCGCTTGTGTTTACGAAACAGATGGTAGGATTTTTCCAGCTCGCAGATGCGGAGGCACATGCAGCGGCCATGTCCTATACAAAGATTGCATGTGGGTTGATTGTATTTTCCTTTATGACGCTGACGCTTACAGGCATTTATACAGCTCAGGGTGATTCAAAAACACCGTTTCTGGCGAATCTGATTGGACTTGTGACCAATATGATCCTGGATCCGGTCCTGATTCTCGGACCAGGACCATTTCCGAAGCTTGGGGTGACAGGTGCAGCGATAGCAACGGTGACAGCGCAGGCAATTGTTATGAGTATTATGGCCCTTGCAGTTATCATACGGAAAAAAGAAAATGTACTGAAAGGGATTCATCTTTTGGCTAAAATCCCACGCGAATATCTGGGAGGAATCTGCAGAATCGGAATTCCAACAGCTGTTCAGGGAATGGCGTACTGTGCGATTTCCATGGTTCTGACACGAATGGTATCGGGATATGGCGCAGAAGCAGTTGCAACACAGAGAGTCGGCGGTCAGATTGAGTCAATTTCCTGGAATACCGCGGATGGTTTTGCTGCAGCTTTGAATGCGTTTATCGCACAGAATTATGGAGCAGGGAAAATGGATCGTGTAAAGAAAGGATACAGAGCCTCTTTATGGACAGTTGGTATCTGGGGAATATTGATCACGTTCGCATTTGTCTGTTTCCCGCGGCCAATCGCAGAGATCTTTTTCCATGAACCGAAAGCAATTACAACAGCAGTTGGTTACCTGATCATCATTGGCTTCAGTGAGGCATTCATGTGTGTGGAACTTACAACGGTCGGGGCATTGTCCGGACTTGGAAGAACAAAACTTTGCAGTATTATCAGTATTACATTTACCAGTGCGAGAATCCCGCTTGCAATCATCCTTGGGGGCCTTATGGGACTCAGTGGAATCTGGTGGGCTCTTTCTGCAACATCGATTGTCAAAGGAATCATATTCACCTGTACATTTTTCTGGATCACCAGGAAGAGAGGACAAAGCATATGAAAACAGCAAAAAAAATTTTTAAAATTGTTGGAATCATTCTTGGAATTATCATACTTGCACTGATCGGATATATCATTTATTTATTTGCAAGTTATCATCGGATTGAGGATAATCTGCCACTTGAGGTGGAATCCCATGCAGCAGACGCGGAACTTACAACAGAAAAAGAATATTCCGCGCTTACATATAATATCGGATTTGGTGCATATACACCGGATTTCAGCTTCTTTATGGACGGTGGCAAGTTTTCCTGGGCGAAGAGCAAAGACAGTGTGCTAAAAACGGTTCAGGGGGCAGGAGAGCTCGTTGCTTCTTATGATCCGGACTTTGCGCTTATTGAGGAAGTGGACTTGAATTCCACGAGAAGCTATCATGTAAACGAATACACAATCTTGAAAGAATGTCTGGCAGATTATGACACGGTATTTGCACAGAACTATGATTCGGCATTTTTGTTCTATCCATTTACCCAGCCACATGGTAAGAGCAGATCAGGTCTGGCCCTGTTTTCCAGATATCCGGTGACGGATTCTTTGAGAAGACGTTTTCCGGTATCCACATCATTCAGTAAATTCTTTGATCTGGACCGCTGCTACAGTATTTCCAGAGTTCCGGTCGATAACGGCAAAGAATTTGTGATCTTTGAGCTGCATATGTCTGCATATGGAAACAGCGATGCGATTCGCGAAGGACAGATTCGTATGCTGGCTGAGGATATGCAGAAAGAATATGAAGCAGGAAATTATGTGCTTTGTGGTGGTGATTTCAACCATGATCTGAAAGCAGCAGAGGATGACTCTGCAGATAAAGAGTCCTGGGCATACCCTTTCCCGAGAGAAGAACTTCAGGAACATTTTGCGTTCTGCATAGATCAACTGACCGCGCAGGAAAAAAATGACCTTTGGGACAGTGCTCGTAATGCAGATATGGAGTACGTGCCGGGAGTGACTTACACCGTTACATTGGATGGATTTATTATATCTGATAATATAGAATGCGTTTCTTATGAGGACATCAATACAGGATATTCTTACTCCGACCACGATCCGGTATACTTGAAATTCAGACTGAAATAAAATAGCATTCTTATAAAAATAAGAAGGAGAGACATCAGATGAAATTTTTGTTTGCTTCTGATTCATTTAAGGGAACTTTGTCTTCTCCCAAAACAGCAGAATTACTTACACAGGCAGCCCGGGAGATATTCCCGGACTGTGTCTGCGACAGCATAGAAGTAGCAGATGGCGGAGAAGGAACAACAGAAGCAGTACTTTCAGCAGTCAAAGGAACAACAATTCCCTTGAAAGTGCACGGACCTTTATGGGAAGAATTGACATGCAGCTATGGTATGCTGGATGAAAAACGGGCAGTTATGGAAATGGCTGCGGCATCTGGCCTTCCGCTGGTTTCGGATGAGAAACGGGATCCGAGATATACAACTTCTTATGGAACGGGTGAGATGATACGGGATGCTCTGGAGAGAGGATTTCGTGATATTTCCATAGCGATTGGAGGTTCTGCTACCAATGATGGTGGAATTGGATGCATCCGTGCTCTGGGAGGTCGTTTTCTGGATGAAAATGGCGAAGAACTGAAAGGCTGTGGAGGAGATCTCATTAAAATAAAAAAGATTGATATATCCGGACTGAATCCGCTGATCAAAGAATGCAGATTTACAGTTATGTGTGATGTGACCAATCCACTTTGTGGTAAAGACGGTGCAACTTATACATTTGGCCGGCAAAAGGGCGCAACACCTGAGATTCAGGATGAACTGGAAAAAGGTATGTGTAACTATCGTGATATCATCCAAAAGCAATTTGGCATGGATATGGATAACGTAAAAGGTGCCGGAGCTGCCGGTGGCCTTGGATCCGCTTTGATGGTATTTCTGAATGGCACATTGAAATCAGGAATTGAAACAGTCCTTGATCTGGTTGACTTTGACAGACGCCTGGAAGGGGTAGATGTAGTAGTTACCGGAGAGGGAGCTACAGACTGGCAGTCCGTATTTGGAAAAGTCATGCAGGGCGTTGGTATACACTGCAAGGCGCATGGTATACCGGCAGTGGCAATTGTTGGAAGTATGGGCAAAGGGGCAGAAGATATTTTTGAATATGGAATAGAGTCGATGATTACGACTATTAACGGTGTCATGACACTTCCGGAAGCATTGGATCATGCGGAAGAATTGTATCTTGGAGCGGCCAGACGGCTGTTTCGTATGCTGCGTGCAGGAAGGAAACTCTCAGTTGCTGTGAACGGAGTGAACAGTAACGACTCTCATAAGAGGGCAGAGTAATTAATATAGGTTTCCTTGAGGTTGTCAGGCGGTTATGGTATACTGAGTCTAGCAAAATTTTAATGGGGTTTTTATCAAAAAGAGGAGGTTTTTACAATGAGAGAAGTAAAAGCGATCAAGATCAACGTAGCAGATTTTGCTCCATATGGAACATTCTGCAACATGACAGAGCCGGAAGGCTATCCATTACAGGGAGAAATCCATAAGTTCTATCCGGATCGTATTTCCGGAACTAGTATGGGAAGTATTGCATTTTCTCCAATTGCAGTTCGCAAAGATGAGAGGATTATCAAAGCAGCGGAATATCATACAACGACATGGGAAGGAATTGTAGCACTGGATGATGATATGATCATTCATGTAGCACCGGCATCCGGCGGGGTACCGGTTCCGGAACTTGCCAAAGCATTTATCGTACCGAAGGGATGCATGGTCAAGATTAATGCAGCAATCTGGCATCTCTGTCCACTTCCGCTGAATAATGAGGAGCTTCATGCAATGATTATTCTTCCGGAATGCACCTATGCGAATGACTGTACCGTCGTTGATTTCGAAGAAAAAGACTGGTTCAAGATTACCGTATAAGTATAAAAATATATACTAAAAACTCCTCCAGACGAGCTGTTTCCCTAAAGAAAGCAACCGGTATGGAGGAGTTTTATTTAGCGTCAGAGCATTTTGGGGACATTCAATATTAGAAGATCAGATCTACAAATCCGGTAGATACCAGGAACAGGATCAGCATAACGAGCGGTACCACATATCGAATCATAAAGCGATAAAGACCGGCACGTTTGAAGTGTTCGCCATTGCGTTCTACTTCGCCTATGATCCAGTCCGGACCAATTACCCATCCGATCAGAATGCTGGTCAGAAGAGAGATAAACGGCATCAGGAAACTGTTACTGATATAGTCCATGACATCCAGAAGCTGCCCTACAGACCCATTTGGAAGTTTCAGTTCAAAGTACAGCTTGTTATATCCAAGGCAGATTACTACAGCTGTGATCAGAGAATAGATACCGACAGCCCCACACATTTTTTTACGTGGTTTGTGATAAAGTTCCATGCAGTTGGCAACCAGAGTTTCCATAACGGAGACGCAGGAGGTAAGTGCAGCAAATCCCATCATCAGAAAGAAAGCAATTGCTACAGGTTGTCCCAGAACACCCATTGAATCAAATACTTTGGGTAATGAAATGAAGATAAGGCTTGGTCCGGAAGCCATGCCATCTGTGCCAAGAAATACAAATACAGCCGGGATGATCATCATTCCTGCAAGGAAAGCAACGCCGGTATCAAAAATTTCAATCTGGTTTGTTGCTTTGTTCAGATTGACTTCATTTTTTACATAAGAACCGTAGGTGATCATGATTCCCATGGAAACGCTTAAGGAGAAAAAGAGCTGGCTCATTGCATCCAGAAGAATTTCCAGGAAACGCTTCACAGTGAGCCCACTGAAATCTGGCTTTACATAAAAAGCAAGTCCCTCCATACCGGTACGGACAGTTCCGTCTGCATCGGTATGTGTCAGTGTCAGTGAGAAAATCGCGATGATCAGGATCAGAAGAATCAGTCCTGGCATGATGATCTTGGAAAATTTTTCGATTCCTTTTTCTACACCGCGATATACGATCCATGCGGTCAGTGCAAGAAAGACCAGCATAAATACGATCGGTGCAATATCTGATGTGATGAAAGCTGTAAAATATCCATCAGCCGCAGCATCTTTTCCATCAGATATAATATAGGTAACAAAGTATTTCGTGATCCAGCCACCAATGACAGAGTAATAGGTCATGATCAGTGTTGGAACTATAAATGTCAGTTTACCAAGAAATTTCCATTTCGGATTGAGCGCTTCAAAAGCCCTGAGCGCATTTTTCTTGGTTTTTCGACCGATTGCAACATCTGTTGTCAGTAATACAAATCCGAAGGTCAGTACCAGTACCAGATAGACCAGCAGGAATAATCCACCGCCGTCTTTGGCACAGAGATATGGGAACCTCCAGATATTTCCAACACCTACGGCACTTCCGGCAGCAGCCAGAACGAAGCCGATCGATCCGGAAAAACTACTTCCTTTTTCCTTCATTTTCAATTTCCCCCCTACATAAAGTTTAATTAAGGGCCAGAAAATATCTGACCCGATGTCTTTATTTTAACGCAAATAAGTATGTGTGTAAATGGTAGAAGTAGAGAGTTTTTTATATCAGATGTGAGATGACTCCCACCTCTGTAGGTGGTGAGCAACAAAATTATATCAGTGGTGGGATTCAATCTCCCATCTGATATAGCCTCCGGCAGGATTGCAGAGATGCACAGAAGAATATGTCATGCATTGCATGACGTGCATCTCGCAGCAAGAATGCCGAGGGCATTCTTGAACAAAAATATGGAAAGAAATTCTCCGGCACATTCAGTGGAATCGTAAACAATAATTGTGAATACAGACAATATATGGCATAATAAATATAATGTTAATTGTAGATCTTTGGAAGAAAAGCAGGTGATCAAGTGGTTAACAAAGAGTTTTTTGGTGAAGCAAGAATGTAGAATTCAAAAGGGAGATTCCGACTAAACGTGAAAAGTTTTTGAAAGATATCATAAAAAAGTTAAAGGATACCACAATATGAATGACAAGATAAAAGTCCTTTTTCTGGACATTGACAATACGCTTCTGGATTTTGATGCGGCCGCATCCTGGGCAATGGAGCAGTGCTTTCAGAAAGCGGGACTGGAATATAAATCAGAAATGTTTGCTGCTTTTACAGAGGAAAATAATAAGATCTGGCAGCGTATCGAACGCAAAGAACTGACGATGGACGACCTGTTTTATGTGCGCTGGCAGGCAATTCTTGGGCATCTTGGACTGGAGGCTGACGGAGTTGAAATGGAAAAAGAATTCCGTATACTTCTCAACTTAAGCGCTGTACCGGTTGATGGGGCAGAAGAAATTCTTACATATTTAAAAGAGAAAGATTACTGTCTGTGTGCGGCAAGCAACGGACCATATGGTCAGCAGATTAATCGTCTGAAGAAGGTAGATATGTTGAAATATTTTGCGCACTGTTTTGTTTCCGAAAAAGTAGGAGCAGACAAGCCGGGCAAAGCGTTTTTTGATGGCTGCATGAAAGAACTTCCGGGAGTATGTCCGGAGGAATGTATGATGATAGGTGATTCCCTGACTGCGGATATTACCGGTGGCAGGGCTTATGGAATGTCCACATGCTGGTATCTGCCTTCGGTGGAAAAGTATAAAGAAGAAAAATTGAAAAGTGGAAAACCAGCGGACTACATCATTCATGATTTACTGGAATTAAAGAAGATTCTGTAGTAGTTCAAATTGACATGAGAGCACTGGGAGACTTATAATTTATCAGTCAGAAAAGTTATCTGAGAATGAAAGAATTACATATAGAAGGTGAAAAATGTCAACATCTATGACAAAGGGCAGCCCGCTGAAACTAATGCTTCAGTTTGCACTGCCGCTGTTGATGGGGAATCTCCTTCAGCAGACTTATAATATTATTGACGCGGCAATCGTAGGTCAGATTCTTGGTGCTGATGCGCTTGCAAGTGTTGGATCGAGCAGCAGTGTACAGTTTCTGGTTTTAGGCTTCTGTATTGGATGCTGTGCCGGTTTTGGCGTTCCTGTTGCCAGATATTTTGGCGCCGGGGATCATCGTACTATGCGAAATTACATATTTAATGGCGCGGTACTTACAGCAATTATTGCGGCAATCCTTATGATTGCCTGTTCGTTATCCTGTGGACAGATCCTGCATCTGCTTTCTGTTCCGGATAATATTTTTGGAAATGCGTATGCATATCTGATCGTCATTTTTATCGGAATACCATTTACACTGCTGTACAATTATCTGTCCAGCATTCTGCGTTCTGTAGGCGATAGCCGGACACCTTTCCTGTTCCTGGGGTTTTCAGCAGTCCTGAATATTTTCCTGGATCTGTTCTGTATTATTGTTTTGAAATGGGGCTGTATGGGAGCTGCGATCGCAACGATCACAGCACAGGCGATCAGTGGAATTCTCTGTTTCTTTTATATAAGAGGGAAGATGCAGCTTCTTCGCCTGGAGAAAGAAAACATGATCGTGCAAAAGGATGCGGTAAAGGAACTTCTGGGCATGGGACTTCCGATGGGATTTCAGTTCTCGATCACAGCAATCGGGAGTATGGTCATGCAGGCGGCGAACAATGGACTTGGAAGTATTTATGTTTCTGCTTTTACAGCGGCTATGCGTATTAAGCAGTTCCTTCTGTGTCCATTTGATGCGATTGGAACAGCAGCATCTGTATTCTGCAGTCAGAACCTTGGCGCGCGTCAGGCAGACAGGATTAAAAAGGGTGCACTTGAGGCAACGATCGCAGGATGCATTTATGGTTTTAGTGCCGGTCTGATCCTGATTTTCTTCGGAAGACCGCTTTCCATGATCTTTCTGAGTAAAAATGCGACTGCAGTTCTGGATGCTTCAGCCAAATATCTGAGATGTCTTGGATTTTTCTTTGGAATCCTGGGAATTCTGAATGTGTGCAGAATGGTGACGCAGGGGCTGGGATATTCCGGAAGAGCTATTTTCTCAGGTGTTATGGAAATGATCGGACGAGTAATTGTAAGTGTTGGATTTGTAGGAACTATGGGTTATACAGCAATCTGTTTTGCAGATCAGGCTGCATGGATAGCGGCCAGTTGTTATATTGGACCGACCTGCATCTGGTGTATCCGCCGTTCCATTAAATTACTGGAAGGAAAACAGGCATAAAATCCTGAAAAATAAATGAGGAGTAGATATGATCATGAAAGATTACAAAGCAGATGAGGGACTTCAGGGCAATGATAAAATAGAAAAAGCAATTGCCGGGCTTCAAAAAGAAACTACACAGGAGATGCTGGCGCATACACTTACCGTTATCCGCAGACGCATGAAAGATGCTGGTCAGCTTATCATTGCTGTAGAACCGCCCAGTGGTGACGGTCAGCTTCGCCTGGAAGCAGTCAGAACAGAAGATGGTAAGAACTGGTGGGTTGCATTTACCAGTTTTGAAGAGGAACTGAAAGGCGGCGGAAGCGTCAAATCAACGTTTTTGACGGATATCGACAAATTATTTGAACTGACTCTTCAGACAGATGAGATTGAAGGTGTGATTCTCAATCCATGGAACCGTACCATTATGTTGGACAAATATCTGATTGAGATTATTTTGGGAAAAACTGCATAAATTTTTCTATATGACAGATACTATCATCGTATTGCAAAATGAAAGAGAGGAAGCAGGTACGATGATATTAAAAGAAAAAGAACGCACAACGATTGAAGACTTACAGACACAGGAAAAAAGCTGCATTGAGAAATATGGCAGATATGCACAGCAGGCAAAAGATCCTGAGCTGAAAAATCTTTTTCAGACTTTACAGCAAAAAGAACGTGAACATTATGATTCTCTTGACTGTGTGCTGAGAGGAGAAGTTCCGCAGTGCAACTGTAATGACAGTGATGGACGAGATTATCAGCCAAAGGCAACTTACACAGCAATGAGTTCACCGGAGGATAAACAGCAGGATTCATTTCTTGCAACAGATTGTATTGCGACAGAAAAGCTGGTGTCAGGAGAATATAACTCAGAAGTATTTGCTTTTGGCGACAGCGGTGTGCGCAAGCTGCTTGCAGATATTCAGGTAGAAGAGCAGAATCACGCAGAAATGTTATATAAATACAAAATGGCCAATAATATGGCATAAAAAAGAGAGACTATGACTCAGAACAATGAGTCACAGTCTCTTTTTGCATATAGATCCGAGCTGCTAATATAAGAAAAATCAGTCTGCATAATATTCTTTAAGGAATGGAATAGAAAAAGTTCCCATTGCATCTTTGAGATCTTCGATATTTCTTGGACCATAAAGTGGAAGGCAGGTGAAATCACGACAGGTCAGATAACCAAGGACTGCCTGTGTAAGTGAAATCTGATATTCTTCCATCAGTCCGTGAAGTCCTTCGGCAATCTTGAGATTTTCTGGTGTGTAGTATTCAGAATTTCTGACAGCATCAGCACCGCCGGCATATAATTTGTGGAAAAATCCACTGGCTACAGACATATATGGCATGGCCAGATTCTGTGGATTTTCTATATGATATTGCTGCATTTCTTGATCCATGATCTTCAATGTATCGTCTTCAAGAGGTTTCATGGAAGCAGAAGCAATATTAAACAGAGCTTCATTTGCGACAAAACCACGGTATCCTTTGGATGCTGCATAAGCATCGGCTTCTTTCATACGTGCAGTACTCCAGTTGGAGCATGCATAATAGCGAATCTTACCTTCTTTTCGAAATTCTTCCATAACTTCAATTAGTTCACTGGCAGGAATCGCCTCATTATCTCTGTGATAAAAATAAACATCAATATAATCAGTACCAAGCGCGCGGAGAGAAAGTTCCAGATCGTGACGCATATTTTCTGCTGAAATCCGAGAAGCATGCATGTCCGGAACGGCAGGTGTCATATCCGGATGTCCGCCTTTGGAGACAAGAATAATGTCATGACGTTTCCCGCTTTCGCGAAGCCACTGTCCAAGTACACGTTCACTGCGGCCGATTTCAGAAGGAATCCAGTCGGCATATACGCGGGCAGTGTCATAAACGGTTCCGCCCATATCCAGAAAAGCATCAAAAATTCTGAAAGCATCCCCTCCATCCCATTTGATACCGGCATTTACGCAGCCCATTCCCATTGGAGAAAGCTCAAGGTCTGTGTTTTTAATCGTTATTTTTTTCATACTATATCCCTTTCCTGTTATGTGATACGAAAAAGAATCTGTTACGGTGCACATAGCAATCTTAATATAAGTTTATTATAACTATCTTTTAGATACAGGTCAAAGTTTTTTGAAAAATCATTTTTACAAAGATTTTACACGCATGTGATTATGCATTTTACTTTTCTCCCATATAATTGCAATTGTCAATGAGAAATACAAAAATTAAATAAAGCAAAATAAAGAGGAGATTTATCATTATGAAGAAAAAAGTTTTAGCAATCGTTACAGCAGCACTTATTGGAACAACCGCATTCGCAGCAACAGCAAGTGCAGCAAGCGGAACCATTGATGTTATATCCCGTGAAGATGGATCCGGAACAAGAGGAGCTTTCATTGAACTGTTTGGAATCGAAGAGAAACAGGGAGACGAAAAAGTAGATATGACAACAGAAGATGCAAGCATCACAAACAGCACATCTGTTATGATGACAACAGTAGCTGGTGATGAGAATGCAATCGGATACATCTCACTTGGTTCTCTGAATGATACAGTAAAAGCAGTTAAGATCGATGGTGCCGAGGCATCAGCAGAAAATGTAGCAAACGATACATACAAAGTATCCCGTCCATTCAACATCATTACAACTGACAAACTCAGCGATGCAGCACAAGATTTTGAAAACTACATCATGAGTGCAGATGGACAGCAGATTGTTGAAGACAATGGATACATTAAAGTAGCAGATGATGCAAAAGCTTACGAGCAGAGCGATGCGGAAGGTAAAGTTGTAGTAGCTGGTTCTTCTTCTGTAACACCGGTTATGGAAAAACTGAAAGAAGCATATGAGAAAGCAAATGGCGGTAAGATCACTGTAGAAGTACAGCAGAGCGATTCCACAACAGGTATCACATCTGCAGCAGAAGGTATCTGTGATATCGGTATGGCATCCCGTGAACTGAAAGATGAAGAAACGAAAGAAAACCTTACAGCTACTAAGATTGCAAGAGATGGTATTGCAGTAGTAGTAAACAATGACAATGACATTGATGAACTGACAAGTGACCAGGTAAAAGCAATCTTCACAGGTGAAACAACAGATTGGGAAGACCTTGCGAAATAAGTAAGACCGATAGATATAGACTTAAGCAGGAAGCCCGGATTTCCGGGCTTCGTGTATGTCTGGTATTGTATATCAAAAGAAACACCAGTGGTGTTATCTGATGATGAGTATAAGAGAGGAAGAGTCCTGTATGAATAGATTTAAAGAACAGGCCATGAAAATTGTTTTTATGGTGGCTGCCTGTGCTTCAGTCTTGGCAGTATTTCTGATATGTTTGTTCCTTTTTGCCAATGGAATCCCGGCAATTGCCAAAATTGGACCGCTGAAATTTCTTCTTGGAACGGTATGGAAACCGTCTAATGACAAATTTGGAATTTTTCCAATGATCATTGCCAGTATTTATGTAACAGGTGGAGCGATTCTGGTTGGAGTTCCGATCGCCTTATTTACTTCAGTATTTATGGCTCGCTATTGTCCGAAAAAAATCTATCGTCCACTGAAATCCGGAATTGAGCTGATGGCAGGTGTCCCTTCTATCGTATATGGATTTTTCGGACTGGTACTTATGGTTCCACTGATCAGAAACACATTTGGTGGAACCGGAACCAGCTGGCTGGCGGCATCCCTCCTTCTGGGGATCATGATCCTGCCGACGATCATCGGACCTACAGAATCTGCACTTCGCAGTGTATCGGAAAGTTATTATGAAGGTTCGCTTGCACTGGGAGCAACAAAAGAAAGAAGTATTTTTGTGGTTATGCTTCCGGCAGCAAAATCCGGAATTCTGGCAGCAGTCGTTCTTGGTATTGGACGTGCGATCGGTGAAACCATGGCGGTGATCATGGTAGCCGGGAACCAGGCAAGAATGCCAGCCGGACTGCTCAAAGGTCTTCGTACCATGACTGCGAATATCGTAACTGAGATGGGATATGCAACAGGTCTTCACAGAGAAGCACTGATTGCAACAGGAGTTGTACTTTTCGTATTCATCCTGATCATCAACCTGAGTCTTTCTTTACTGAACAGGAGGTCAGAGAATGCAAACTAACGCAGCAGTAGCAGAACCGATGGTGGAAAAAATGAAAAAAAGAAATGAAACATCAGCAGCAGATCGAATTCGGTCTTATCTGCGTCATCCAGGATCAGGTGTACTTGCACTTCTTACGATTGGTGCAGCAGTTGTTACGTTTGCAGTCCTGATTTTCCTGGTGGCTTATATTCTGGTGAAAGGTATTCCATATCTGACACCAAGCTTATTCAGCCTGGAATATACATCAGAGAATGTTTCTCTGATGCCATCACTGATCAACACTTTTATTATGACAGCTTTGTCGCTGGTAATTGCAGCACCACTTGGGATCTTTGCTGCGATCTACCTTGTAGAATATGCAAAAAAAGGAAATAAACTGGTACAGGTGATTCGTATTACAGCAGAAACACTTTCTGGCATTCCTTCAATCGTATATGGCCTGTTTGGTATGCTGTTCTTTGTAACAGCACTTCATTGGGGAATGTCTCTTCTGGCAGGTGCATGTACACTTGTTATCATGGTTCTTCCTTTGATCATGAGAACCGCTGAAGAAGCATTAAAGGCAGTTCCGGATTCTTACAGAGAAGCAAGTTTCGGACTTGGGGCTGGTAAGCTGCGTACAATCTTTACTATCGTACTTCCATCAGCAGTTCCTGGAATCCTGGCAGGAATCATCCTTGCAATCGGACGTATCATTGGAGAAACGGCAGCACTTCTCTATACATCAGGAACAGTTGCTCAGGTCCCGAATCTGATGGGATCCGGCCGTACACTGGCTCTTCATATGTATGTACTTTCCAGTGAAGGTCTTCATATGAATCAGGCATCTGCTACCGCAGTTGTAATTCTTTTATTTGTATTAATTATCAACGGTTTGTCCGGTATGGTGGCAAAACGTATCGCGAAAGGATAACAGAACATGAGTGATAATATCAAACTTTCAATTGAAGATATGAATCTTTTTTACGGAAATTTTCATGCACTGCATGACATCAATATGCATATTCCAGAAAAAGAGATTACCGCTTTTATCGGACCAAGTGGATGTGGAAAATCTACACTTCTGAAGTCTCTGAACCGTATGAATGACCTTGTAGAAGGCTGTAAGATCACCGGTAAAGTAGAACTTGACGGAGAAGATATTTATGGAGATATGGACGTAAACGTTCTTCGAAAAAGGGTCGGAATGGTATTCCAGAAGCCGAATCCGTTCCCGATGAGTATTTACGATAACGTTGCGTATGGACCGAGAACACATGGTATCCGTTCCAAGGCAAAACTCGATGAGATCGTAGAAAAATCTCTCCGTGATGCTGCCATCTGGGATGAAGTAAAAGACCGATTAAAGAAAAGTGCACTTGGTATGTCTGGCGGACAGCAGCAGAGGCTCTGTATTGCAAGAGCTCTCGCAGTAGAGCCGGAAGTTCTCCTGATGGATGAGCCGACCTCCGCACTTGATCCGATCTCAACCTCCAAGATTGAAGAGCTTGCAATGGAATTAAAAGGAAAATATACGATTGTGATCGTTACGCATAATATGCAGCAGGCGACTCGAATTTCTGATAAAACAGCGTTCTTCCTTCTGGGAGAAGTTGTAGAATTCAGCGATACAGATACTCTGTTTTCCATGCCAAAAGACAAGAGAACAGAGGACTATATTACAGGGAGGTTTGGTTGATTATGGCAACGCATTTCGAACGGCAGCTTGAAGAACTTCATGTACAGATCATTACAATGGGAAGCCTCTGTGAAAAGGTTATTTCACTTTCGAACAGAGCTATCTGCGGTGATAAATGTATCCAGGAAATCTTTGATACTGATAAGGAAATCGACACAAAAGAGCGCGAGATCGAGAACCTCTGTATGCGTATTCTGTTGCATCAGCAGCCGGTTGCAAGAGATCTGAGAGAGGTTTCTGCAGCACTGAAAATGATTTCAGATATGGAAAGAATTGGAGATCAGGCATCGGATATTGCGGATCTTTCCAAGTTCATTGAGGAAAATCATGTGCAGATTCCGGAACTGATCGGCAAGATGGCGGAGATGACAGTCGGCATGGTGACAGAAAGCGTAGATGCTTTTGTCAAGAGAGATCTGGACCTTTGTCGCAAAGTTATTGATGACGATGATCAGGTAGATGATGCATTTAATCAGATCAAAGAGGAGCTGGCAGAGCTTATGTATCAGAATCTGGATGCAAAAACAGGCCTTGATCTTCTTATGACTGCGAAATATATGGAACGAATCGGAGATCACGCAGTGAATATTGCAGAATGGGTTGAGTATGCAATTACTGGTGTTCACAGAAATAATGAACATCAATTAGGAGGTCATTGATGTGACAAAAAAGATTTTTAAATCAAACATACTGGTAGCTGCGGCTGTACTGATTTTTGGGATTGCATGTGTTATGGCAATCCTTTATCAGCATTTTGGAAAACAGATCAATACTGAGTTGAAAAAAGAAGCAACTTATCTGGTATATGGTGTAGAGGAGAATGGTATAGATTATCTGAAACAGATCAAAGAAAAAGATGACCGTATCACCTATATTGCGGAAGACGGAACGGTTCTCTATGATAATCAGGCCGATGCCGCAACCATGGAAAATCATGGTGACCGTAAGGAGATTCAGGAAGCACTGAAGACGGGCAGCGGCCATGCGGAACGTACTTCCATAACCCTGTCGCAGAAAACTTTGTACTATGCATTGCGACTGTCGGATAATAGTGTACTCAGGGTATCCAGTACACAGTATTCTGTCTGGGTACTTCTTATGGAACTGGTACCACCACTTATAGGCATTGCTGTTGTGATGCTGATTCTGACAGCAATTATGTCTGTGCATATGGCAAATAAGATCGTGGAGCCGATCAATAATGTAGATCTGGAGCATCCGGAAGAAAATCAGATTTATGAAGAAGTAGGACCGCTTCTCAGCAAGATTTACAAACAGAACCGACAGATCAAGAGTCAGCTGGAAGCAGCCCGACGGAATCAGGAAGAGTTTGGCATTATTACAGAAAACATGCAGGAAGGTCTTCTTGTTATTGACAGTTACACAATGATTCTTTCGGGCAATTCCAGCGCATGGAAGCTGTTTCAGTTAAAAGATCCAAAGATTGGTGACAGTGTGTACTCTCTGAACAGGAATGAAGATTTCCGTCTTTTGATCGAACAGGTACTGAAGGGACAACATGGAAGTGTTCTGCTTCATATGGGAAGTGAAGCCATTCAGATGATCGCAAACCCGGTAAACAGGGAACACAGAGTTGTGGGTGCGGTCATCCTTCTGATGAATGAAACAGAGAAGGTTGAGCGGGAACAGTTACGCAGAGAATTTTCTGCAAATGTATCTCATGAGCTGAAAACACCTCTGACTTCTATTTCTGGATTTGCAGAGATCATCCAGGACGGACTTGTCAAAGAAGAGGACATCAAGAAGTTTGCGGGCAGAATTTATAACGAAGCACAGCGTCTGATCACGCTGGTAGAAGATACGATCAAGGTTTCGCAGCTGGATGAGGGTGAAAATCCATATGAATGGGAGAAGTTGGATGCGTATACAATAGTGAAGGATGTCTGTGGCCGTCTGAGAGAAGTTGCAGAGAAGAAGAATGTACATCTCTATATAGATGGTGGCAAAACGATGCTTACGACGGTGCATCCAATTTTGGATGAGGTGATCTATAATCTATGCGACAATGGTATCAAGTATAATAAAGAGGATGGAACGGTAAGTATTCATCTTCGTGATCTGGGAGAAAATGTGGAGATTCGTGTCAAAGACAATGGAATCGGTATTCCGGGTGAAGACCAGAGCAGGGTATTTGAAAGATTTTACCGTGTGGATAAGAGCCATTCCAAGGCAATTGGCGGAACAGGACTGGGTCTTTCTATCGTCAAACACGGTGTGACCTTCCTTGGCGGTACACTGAAGATGGTTAGTGAGATTGGCAAAGGAACCGAGATCACGATGACATTTCCGAAAGAACGAAAGGCAGTTTGAAAGAGCAAAAAAGATGCTGACATGCAATGCACGCCAGCATCTTTTTTGTCGTTAATAACAATAGGCGCCCTCATAGCTGTTGCAGGATTCTTTCTTATGGGAAAGATCCTTGCAGGAACTGCAGTGATCACAGAATTCCTGCTCATAACAGGTGGCGCAGACACAATTCCCACAGTGGCTGCGGTCATAGGCCGGAGTACAGGTGTAGGGAAGAGTATCTTTTTTCGCTTTTTCTTCCATATACGATTCACCTCTCCTGAAGTTACCGTTCGTTTCGTTCACAGTAACTTACTGATACATTTCTGATACTGATATTATATCGCTGTACCTCTGGAGATTCAAGAAAATAATGATAAAAATTATCAAATTTTCAGAAGAATTTGAATACTTTATTTCGCTTCCCAGCGGCCGGAAGCACCGCATGGAAGTACCAGCCCATTGGAAGTTACCGGGAGTCCGATTTCCTGGGAATCGACATGTCCGTCAAATTCTTTCAGCTCTGTAGCCAGCATATAAGTCAGCACAGCCGGAGCAAGTCCTGTAGTATAGGAGTTGATCAGGAAAAACAGCGGATTTGGACTTAAAAGCTTCACACACAGCTTGATGAGCGGATGAATTGCTTCTTCAATCTTCCAGATCTCACCTTTTGGTCCACGTCCGTACGATGGTGGATCCATGATGATCGCATCGTAGTGATTTCCACGGCGGATCTCACGTTCTACAAATTTCACACAATCATCTACCAGCCAGCGGATCGGTGCTTCAGAAAGTCCGGATGCAGCTGCATTTTCTTTGGCCCAGGTAACCATACCCTTGGAAGCGTCTACGTGTGTAACCTGTGCACCGGCAGCGGCAGCAGCCAGAGTTGCACCGCCTGTGTAAGCAAAAAGATTCAGGACTTTGATCGGGCGTCCGGCTTTACGAATTTTATCACCGAACCAGTCCCAGTTGACAGCCTGCTCCGGGAAAAGACCAGTGTGTTTGAAACTGAATGGTTTCAGATGAAAAGTAAGATCCTTGTAATGAAGATCCCACTGCTGTGGGAGATCAAAGAATTCCCATTCACCGCCGCCCTTTTTGCTTCTGTGGTAGTGAGCATTCATGTTTTTCCATCCACGGCTTATCTTTGGGGTGTCCCAGATCACCTGTGGGTCCGGGCGTACCAGCGTGTATTTTCCCCAGCGTTCAAGTTTTTCACCGCAGGAAGTGTCAATTACTTCGTATTCTTTCCAGTCATTTGCAATCCACATATATGATAACCTTTCTTTGATAACCTGATTTGTATATTCTGCTTATTTAGTATAGGTGAAAGCTCGAAATTGTGCAAGTTTTTTATATTGCTAGGGACTTGACAATCAGTATTTTACCATACTAAAATATACAGGATAATGATTTAGCATAAAAGCTATATCAGAAAATCCATTATAAGATGAATGAATTTTGCCGGACAGTATTCTGGAAGCGGCACGAGGAGGACGAACAATGCAGAAATACAGTGAGATGAGCAAAGAACAGCTTCAGGCTGTCAAGAAAGAGCTGGATCAGCAGTATGCAGAAATCAAGGCACAGGGACTTGCCCTTGATATGTCACGTGGTAAACCGTCAGTTGATCAGCTGAATATTTCCATGGATATGATGGATGTTCTGTCAAGCAGCACAGACCTGAGATGTGAGACAGGCGTTGACTGTCGTAACTATGGTGTAATGGATGGTATTCCGGAAGCTAAACGTCTTCTCGGAGAAATTTCTGAGGTTGATCCGGAACACATTATTATTTATGGAAACTCCAGCCTGAATGTTATGTTTGATACTGTATCACGTTCCATGACCCACGGTGTTATGGGAAACACTCCATGGTGCAAGCTGGATAAAGTAAAATTCCTCTGTCCGGTTCCAGGATATGATCGTCACTTTAAGATCACAGAGTTCTTCGGAATCGAAATGATCAATGTCCCAATGTCACCGGAAGGACCGGATATGGATATGGTAGAAAAACTGGTAAGTGAAGATCCGGCAATCAAAGGTATCTGGTGTGTACCGAAATATTCTAACCCACAGGGATACACATATTCTGAAGAGACCGTTAAGCGTTTTGCAAATCTGAAACCGGCAGCACCGGATTTCCGTATTTACTGGGATAATGCTTACAGTGTACATCATCTTTATGATGACGAAAAAGATCAGGATTTCCTTCTTGAAATTTTGGATGAATGCGCAAAAGCCGGAAATCCGGATATGGTTTATAAATTTACATCTACATCCAAGATCAGCTTCCCGGGTTCTGGTATCGCAGCTCTGGCAGCATCTAAGGCAAACCTGGATGATATCCGCAAATACATTACCGTACAGACAATCGGACATGATAAACTGAATCAGCTTCGTCATGTAAAATTCTTCAAGGATCTTGAAGGTGTTCATGCACATATGAGAAAACATGCAGCAATCCTTCGTCCAAAGTTTGAAATGGTAGAGGCTACCCTTGAGAAGGAACTTGGCGGACTTGGAATCGGAGAATGGACAACACCAAAGGGTGGATATTTTATTTCCTTCGAATCCCTGGACGGATGTGCAAAAAAGATCGTAGCAATGGCAAAAGAAGCCGGCGTTGTTATGACTGGAGCAGGAGCTACCTATCCATATGGAAAGGATCCGAAAGACAGCAATATCCGTATTGCACCATCTTTCCCACCGATTGAAGAGCTTGAAAAAGCGGCACAGGTATTTGTCGTTTGCGTTAAACTTGCCAGTGTAGAGAAATTACTGGCTGAATAAAATTTCATATTTCCGAATGTTAAGGAGGCGCCATGGCGGAAAATAACAAGAGTATGGACAAAGGAAGAAAACTACTGATCGGTTTTATTATTGTACTGCTCCTGCTTACCGCAGGCGCCTACTTTTTTGGAGTTTATTATTTTACCGAGCATTTTCTTCCCGGCTCACAGGTGAATGGTTTTAACTGTTCTTATATGACAGAGAAGGAAGCAGAGAACCTGCTGGAACAGAAGACAGGGGTATATGCACTGGCAGTACAGACCAGAGGAAACGGACAGGAAGCAATCACAGCGGATGAAATTCAATTGAAATATACATCTGACGGCAGTGTAAATAAATTGCTTCACAAACAGAATCGTTTTAGCTGGTTTTTAGCATTCAGCCAGCAAATGACTTATGAGCTGCCTTCTTCTGTGTCTTATGATGAAAGCCTGTTTGAACAGAAAACTGCCAGTTTGAAATGTATGCAGGACAATGTAGAGCCGGTGGATGCGTATATAAAGGAAATCGATGATGGATTTGAAGTTGTTCCGGAAATTGAAGGAACAAAAATAGACCGTGATAAACTGATGGAGGACATCAAAAATGCTGTTACTACCGGCAGGACAGTTGCAAATCTGGAAGAAGACGGATGTTACATAAATCCGACCGTGTATACAGATGATCTGACAAAAGACTGCCAGCAGATGAATGAACTTACGGATGTTGTGGTTACGTATGATTTCAGCGACCGCAAGGAAACAGTAGATCGGTCTGTGATCAAAAACTGGCTGACAAAGGACGAAAATGATGATCTGGTGCTGGATAAGGCGGTTATTGCAGATTATATTTCGGAGCTTGCGAAGAAGTATGACACTGTAGGCACAGAACGAACTTTTTCTACTTATGACAATCAGGAAATTACGGTATCCGGTGGAAATTATGGCTGGGTGATCGACCAGGAAAAAGAAACAGATGCATTATATCAGGATATCATGGACAAAAAGACAGAAGTACGGGAACCTGTTTATGAACAGGAAGCGCAGAGCCGTAATACAAATGATATCGGATATTCCTATATAGAAATTGACCTTACCCGTCAAAGAATGGTATTATATCAGAATGGATCCCCGATTGTGGATACTGGTTTTGCGGCAAGCAGCAGTACGCCGACAGGTGTTTACAGACTGGGTGACAAGCAGGAGGCTGCTTCTGTAGATTTCTGGATGCCTTTTACAGACAAACTTGGCATTTATGGAGATTCCGGTCTGGTCATTACAGGAACGGATGTGTCAGATGAAACTGGGGATTCTGGCGATTTTGGAAGCTCAGAGGAGAGTGTGGATTTTGGCTCCTCAGACAGCTGGATGAGTACAGAAGGCTGTATAGTGCTGCCGGAAGAGCAGGCGCAGACAATTTATCAGAATGTAGATTCTGGATTGCCGGTAGTTATATACTGATACCAGGGAGAAAAGATCTGAAGCCATGTGAGCTTGCTCACAAGTGGATGAGTTAGAATATTATGTGAGGATGATGAGAAAATGAAAATTGTTGTATTAGCAGGTGGAACCAGCACAGAAAGGGATGTTTCAATCGTATCTGGAACAGGAATCTGCGGAGCATTGAGACAGAAAGGACATCAGGCAATTCTGGTAGATGTTTTCTGTGGTCAGGAAGAGGTAGACTGGGAAGATCCGTTCCCGGCAGAATATGATGTGGAAAAAGCAGCAGCTTATATCAGAGGATTTAATCTGCAGATGGCTGAACTGAAAAAAACAAGAAAAAATTTCTTTGGACCGAATGTCATCGATCTTTGTAAAAAAGCAGATTTTGTTTTCCTGGGACTTCATGGAGCCAACGGGGAGGACGGTAAACTGCAGGGAGCATTTGATCTGATGGGTATTCCATATACCGGAACCGGATATCTGAGCAGTGCCATGGCAATGGATAAAGGTGTGACCAAGGCAATGTTCCAGATGAGAGGTGTTCCGACTCCGGCAGGTAAGGCCATGAAGAAAAAGGACCGTGTGGAAACTCCACAGGAGCTGGGAATGGATTTTCCGGTTGTTGTCAAAACATGCTGCGGTGGCTCCAGTATAGGTGTCTATATTGTTGATAACCCGGAAGACTACACGAAAGCACTGGATGGTGCATTCACTTATGAAAACGAAGTAGTTGTAGAGGAATTTGTAGAAGGTGTTGAATACACAGTTGCTGTTGTGGACGGTAAGGCATATCCGGTCGTTCAGATCGTTCCGGTACAGGGCTTCTATGATTATGAAAATAAATACAAACCAGGTGCAGTAAAAGAAACCTGTCCGGCGCCGATTTCAGAAGAACTGACAAAACGTCTTCAGGAAGCAGCCGTGGATGGTTATCATGCACTGGAGATGGAGAGCTATGCCCGTCTGGATTTCATTGTGACAAAAGATGAAAAAATCTACTGTCTGGAGGCAAATACGCTTCCGGGAATGACACCGACTAGCCTGATCCCGCAGGAAGCAGCGGTTCTGGGTATGGATTATCCGACACTGTGTGAAGAACTGATCAAAGTGTCTCAGAAAAAGTATGCTTAACAGATGAATATGTACCTGAATTGAGGTAACATATCAGGAGAGGAAATCAGAATGAAAAATCTTACTTTGAGAAATCTTACAAAAGTATGTAATGGCATCTGGCATGGCGACAATGCTCTGCTGGATCAGGAGATTTCTGCAATTACTACAGACAGCCGTAAGATTGAGAAAGACTGTCTGTTTGTGCCAATCGTGGGAGAGAGAGTCGATGCACACCGTTTTATTCCGGATGTGATGACGAAGGGAGCGCTTGCAACACTTTCCGAGCGAGAATTGCCGGAGGCTGACTATGCATATATTCAGGTAGATGCTTCTCTTCAGGCAGTTAAAGATATCGCAGAGTTTTATCTGGAACAGCTGCAGATTCCGGTTGTAGGTATTACGGGAAGCGTTGGAAAGACCAGCACCAAAGAAGTGATCGCATCCGTCCTGAAAGAAAAGTACCGCACTCTGAAAACACAGGGAAACTTTAATAATGAGCTCGGACTTCCTCTTACAGTATTCAGACTTCGTGATGAAGATCAGATTGCAGTTCTGGAAATGGGAATCAGTGATTTTGGCGAGATGGCCCGGCTGACAAAGATTGCAAAACCGGACACCTGTGTGATCACAAACATCGGTACCTGTCATCTGGAGAATCTGGGAGACAGAGACGGAGTCCTGAAAGCAAAGACAGAGATATTCCAGTCTATGAAGACGAATGGACATATCGTTCTGAATGGTGACGATGATAAACTTATTACGGTCCGTGAGTACAATGGTGTGAAGCCAGTATTTTTTGGTTTGAACAGTGAACGTGATGTGTATGCCGATCAGATTGAAAGTAAGGGCCTGAAAGGGGTTGCCTGCCGTATCCATCTGGGAGAGGATGCTTTTGACGTACTCGTTCCGACTCCGGGAATACATATGGTCTACAATGCCCTGGCAGCTGCGGCTGTAGGACGAATTTATGGTCTGACGATCGAAGAGATCAGGAGAGGTATTGAAAGTCTTGAGACGATTCGAGGACGTTTCAAAATGATCGAGACAGATAAGTTCCTGGTCGTAGATGACTGCTACAATGCGAATCCGATGTCCATGAAGGCATCTCTGGATGTGCTTCATGATGGGGAAGGCCGCAGGGTGGCGATCCTTGGGGACATGGGAGAACTTGGTGAAGATGAAGCTGCACTTCACGAGGGTGTAGGCATACATGCAGCAACATGTGGAATTGATGCATGTGTATGTGTAGGAGATCTGGCTGTTCATATAGCAGAAGCGGCGCGCAAAGCGAATCCGGATTTCCCTGTATATTATGAAAAAACAAGAGAATCCCTTCTGGAGCATCTGAATGATTATGTACAGAAAGGCGATACGATTCTTGTAAAAGCTTCTCATTTTATGAAATTTGAAGAAGTCGTAAAAGCACTGGAAGAAATGTAACGGATAATTTAAAAAAGAAAATTTTTACGCAGGTGAGCCGGAAAGGTATTACCTGCGTAAATTTTTGTCAGTTAAGAGGGGAGTTTTGCGAGAATTTGACGAACGATTTTTGTTTCATATAGGACGGGGCAGGTGTAGAATAGGCTTAACGGTAAATATTGTATTCAAGGAGGGACTTATGCTGGAACGAATCATGGACCTGCAGATCCTGCTCTATCTGATGACTGTTCTTGGAACAGCTGGAGCGATAGGGATGCTGGCAGTACACCTTACTTACAGAAGAACCCTGCGAAAGACAAAAGCGACAACAAACCTGAGAGAAAAATGGCTGAATCTGTGGAAGACACGAGATAAACTCCTGAATCGGATGAATTTCCTGGTATGGATTCCATCACTGCTATCTACTGTATGTCTGGGAATGTCGCTTTTTTTTATATCCAGAATCCGTGACAGCAGAGGACTTCCGATGAGCTATCTGTATATAGGGACTGCCGTGCCAATTGTTCTTCTTGTCCTCAGGCAGGCTCTGGATTTTAGCTTCAAAGAAGAACTGGTTATGAATTCACTTGCGGATTATATTCTGCAGGCGCGTTCCTGCAAAGAAAACCCACCGGCCGCCCGTAAATACGAACCGGTGCAGGCAGTACAGAAAACAGATCCGGTATTCAAAGAGGAAATGGTGGAGCGGATTGCTGCAAGTATCCGACAGACTGCGGCGACAGGAAGTCATTTCAGCAAGATGCTGAGTCCGGAGGAGGAAGAAATCATGAGAGAAATCATCCGGGAGTTTATGGAATAACCAGGATATTTCTTGTAGAGTCGGGAAGGATTTGTTATACTTTCGATGTAAAAAGTGGTCACTGTGGAAATCGAAAGTAACCAAAAGAGATTACGTAGGAGAGAAAAAGGTCGGAAGTATCAGACCTTTTGTAAAAACGATATGAATAAAAAAAGAGTTATATGGATTGAGCTGCTTCGTGTCATGGCGTGTATTGGAGTTATTGGCATTCATGCAGGCTCACAGCATTTTCGTGATATGCCACTGGATTCGTCTGTATGGGCGGTTTCAAACTTTTATCACGGGATCAACCGGTTTGCAGTAGCATCTTTTATTATGATCAGTGGATGTCTGTATCTTGACAGTAAGCGGACATGGAATCTCAGACGTTTGTGGAAAAGAAATATTCTGCCGATAGCTGCAGCATATATTTTCTGGCAGATGTTTTACGCAGTATACAGGATTATTACAAATGGAACGCTGGCGAAGGGCAGCAAAGCAGCCCTGGTCAAATTTATGGTATATATCAGTAAATCTTATTTCCATCTCTGGTATCTTCCAATGCTGATCGGACTTCTGATCATCACACCGATGCTATGGGAAATTGTAAACAGTGCCAGGGGAAAACAGTGGGAAGAGTATATGATCGTACTGTTTCTGGTGTTTCAGATCCTGCCATATACAATAAATTATTTTCCACTTCCATGGAAGGATCATATCATGGATATTCTGCAGACCGTGCAGCCGGAAATGGTTACCGGTTACATAGGATATTTTATACTGGGGCATTATCTGTCTCATTATGAGGTATCAAAGAAACTGGAATATCTGGTTTATGTACTGGGGGTAATATTGATTTTGGCAGCGATCGGCTTGTGTTACATCAGCTCACAGAAATCAGGAAAACCAATACAGTCATTTTATGAGAACTACACACTGGCAGGATTTTTCTGGGGAAGTTCGTTTTTTCTGTTTTTCAAAAACCATGTATCCAAGATCAAATGGAATGAAAAACAGGAAAAGAGGATCTGCTATCTGGGAAGCTGCACTTTTGGAATCTATCTGATCCATGCGCTTATCAGAGATATTCTTCACAGAATAGGAATTGACAGTATGGTGATAAGTAATACTGCAATTGCGATTCCGGTTCTGATCACAATGATTTTTGTACTAAGTCTTGCTGCAGTTATGATCATTAAAAAGATTCCGCGAGTTAGTAAGTGGATCATATAAGAGTAGATATGTAAATAAAATAGAATCATTACTTCACAATAAAAAATCTGCCGGGGACAGGAGATGCCTGAACTTCGGCAGATTTTTTTAATCTTCTTCGATCACCTGGATTTCAAGATAATCAAACTCGATATGTTCAATAAAACTGTCCTGGCGAAATCTGGTCTTTGAATGGCGTTTGAAATCAGAAATATTACTTTCCAGCCAAATTGGGTTCTCCAGGTCAAAATCATAGCAGATTTCCTGCAGGGCATGAAAAATTTTGTGTGTTCTTGTATCTTCCGAGTCATCATCAATGACCAGATCTTTTAGCATGTGGTTGTCTTTCCACATTTTTCCCCATAAACGAAACATAATGCTGTACCTCCTGTAAGAAGTGATTTTATACTGAATCAGCAAAAACAATACTTTAAGTATAGCTATTCTTTATAGAGAAGTAAAGAAAATTTATTGCAGATTTTAGCGAGATAAAGTATAATAGTATTACTGTTCGCAGGTAGTATCCCGCGAGATGTTTTGCCATTATTCATGGCATAAATCGCAGAGCGGTAGATGCGTGATTTTTATGAATGGAGGAGTTACAATGAAGCTTTATGACAGTGGTATTTATCTGGTAAATGGCCGTGATATCGTAGAAGAAGAGAACATGACACAGCCGGTTTCCAGAGAAGAAGCAGCCAGAAATACAATGGCTTATGGTATCCTGGAAGCACACAATACTTCCGGAAATATGCAGAAACTGCAGATTAAATTTGACAAGCTGACATCTCATGATATTACATTTGTAGGTATTATTCAGACAGCACGTGCTTCAGGACTTGAGAAATTCCCGATTCCATATGTACTGACCAACTGCCACAATTCTCTTTGTGCAGTAGGTGGAACGATCAACGAAGATGATCATATGTTTGGACTTACCTGTGCCAAGAAATACGGTGGAGTTTATGTACCACCTCATCAGGCAGTCATCCATCAGTTCGCACGTGAAATGCTTGCCGGTGGCGGTAAGATGATCCTTGGTTCCGACAGTCATACTCGTTATGGTGCACTTGGCACCATGGCAATGGGTGAGGGTGGTGGAGAGCTTGTTAAACAGCTTCTTTCCCAGACCTATGATATTAATATGCCGGGTGTTGTAGCAATCTATCTGAAAGGGGAACCGCGTCCGGGTGTAGGACCACAGGACGTTGCACTGGCAATTATCGGTAAAGTATTTGCCAACGGCTATGTGAAGAATAAAGTTATGGAATTTGTAGGACCTGGAGTAGCCGGTCTGAGTGCAGATTTCCGTATCGGTATCGATGTCATGACGACAGAGACTACTTGTCTTTCCTCTATCTGGCAGACAGATGAGACGATTGAAGAGTTCTATGAGATCCATGGCAGAAAAGAAGATTATAAAGAACTGAAACCAGGTAAGGTAGCTTACTATGATGGATGTGTAGAAGTTGATTTAAGTGAGATCAAACCTATGATCGCCATGCCATTCCATCCGAGCAACACATATACCATTGATGAATTGAAAGCAAATCTTTATGATATTCTGGATGATGTTGAGAAAAAAGCGCAGATCAGCCTGGATGGTAAAGTACCTTATACACTGAAAGACAAAGTGATCGACGGACAGCTTTATGTGGATCAGGGAATCATTGCAGGATGCGCGGGCGGTGGATTTGAAAATATCTGCGCAGCAGCAGATATCCTTCGTGGTGCAAGCATTGGAGCTGATGCATTTACACTCAGTGTTTATCCGGCAAGTACTCCGATCTATATGGAACTTGCAAGAAATGGAGTCCTGGCAGATCTTCTTGAAACAGGTGCGGTTGTTAAGACTGCATTCTGCGGACCATGTTTTGGTGCAGGAGATACACCTGCAAACAATGCGTTCAGCATCCGTCATACCACCAGAAACTTCCCGAATCGTGAAGGCTCCAAGGTCCAGAATGGACAGATTTCTTCTGTTGCACTTATGGATGCAAGATCTATCGCAGCAACAGCAGCAAACAAAGGTTTCCTGACATCTGCGGAAGAATTTACCGGAAATTACAGACATCAGAAATACTTCTTTGATAAGACTATTTATGAGAATCGAATCTTTGACAGCAAGGGTGTTGCAGATCCAAGCGTAGAAATCCAGTTTGGCCCGAATATTAAAGACTGGCCGGAGATGCCGGCACTGGCAGAGAATCTGGTGCTTAAAGTGGTATCTGAGATTCATGATCCGGTTACTACGACAGATGAACTGATTCCGTCCGGAGAAACTTCTTCTTTCCGTTCCAATCCACTAGGACTGGCTGAGTTTACTCTTTCCCGTAAAGATCCAGCTTATGTTGGACGTGCAAAGGAAATTCAGAAGGCGGAGAAAGCTCTTGAAGCAGGTGAGTGTCCGGCAGAAGCAGTTCCAGAACTGAAACCGGTTATGGATGCGATCAGGGCACATTTTTCTGATGTCAGCAAGGAGAATATCGGCATCGGAAGTACGATCTTTGCGGTAAAACCTGGAGATGGTTCTGCACGTGAGCAGGCTGCATCATGCCAGAAAGTTCTTGGTGGATGGGCAAATATTGCCAATGAATATGCAACCAAACGTTACCGCTCCAATCTGATCAACTGGGGTATGCTTCCGTTCCTGATTCCTGCAGGAGACCTTCCATTTGCAAATGGAGATTACCTTTTCTTCCCACAGGTTCGCAAGGCAGTTGCAGACAAAGTGGACAGTATTACAGGATATGTAGTAAAAGCAGATGGACTGAAGGAATTTCAGGTAACACTTGGAGAACTGACGGATGATGAACGTGAGATCATTCTGAAAGGTTGTCTGATCAATTACAATAGAAGATAGTGTGATGTAATATAATATAATATTAATAAAGACGACAGGGTGTTTTCCATACAGTCCCGCAAATACCATTGCGTCTGCTATGTGATACATGCGCTTATGATCTGCCAGTCGCTCGAACTCGCTTACGCTCAGACAGCGAGCTTGGTGGCAGAAGCTAAGCCTGTATCACATGACGCAGTACTCATGAGTATTTGTGGGTTCTGTATGGAAGATACCCTGTCTGTTTATTAGCATGGGGAGAGATGAGAATGGCTGGTATGTGGAAGATAGTATAAAATCGTAAGATGATAGAGTTGTCAGAAAATAATATATAATATAAAAAATATACAATATAACAATTCGGTAAATGATAAGATAAATAATAATTACAAGAAATATATAAAAATGTGTTGACAAATATGCGGTGTGGTGTTATTATAATGACATCAAAAGAAAAGAGAGAAAATAAAACGAAGAAGTAACAAATTTAAAAATCATTCAATTCATAGCATATATATAAATGTTACATGAAAAGGATGAAATTAAATGAAAGGGTAAAGGTGATACCGTTGGGAAAGTAGTCAATCATTTTCAATATGAGAAGTGGCAGAAATCAAGTTTCCTGCAAGAAAGACCTGATACATAAATTATCCATTATTTAAATCAGATTATCGGAATACATTCGGAAGAGAATATTAAATATATTACCTGGTGAACAGGACTTTCAGAAAAAGGATAATCTTTATAAACGTATTACAGGTATATAGAATTGATTACTCATATTGAATAACTGTCACAAACCTGATATAAAGATTTTTGAATCTGTGTAAAGAAACATTTTCAAATATTGCGATCCATAAACGTGAGTTATATGAATCAAAGCTTTACATCAGAAGAATATCTTCTCACAAAAGATATTAAACAGAAATAACAGAAACCTTATTCCCGAAGAAAACAGTTTGAAATTTAAGAAGTTAAGTTTGAAGCTGCTCTAGTCTGACGGAAAAGATTTCAGAGATTATTTCAAAATGGAATTATAATCCGTAAATTATAATTTCGACTCTATGAACTTTCTAAATGAATCGAATGATAAACATCATATCGTTTATGAGCAGGAAATTAAATGAACTGTAACCGAATAAAGACACGATATAATATATATAATAAAAACTGAATACAGAAGATTGAAGGAAGTATACTATAAGAGGTATCAGAGGATTTCAATCAGCAAACAAGACGAAAAGTTTTGAAAGAACAAAGAGGTAAATTAAAATTGAATATTGAAGATTGTTAAGACGGTCATCATTTCAGGATTATGAAAAGTAATTGTTAAGAGAAGTGATGACCGTCTGACTGTTGTATAAAAAAGTTTTTTACGATATACTCTCCATAGAAAGTGCGAAAGCATAAAAGGGAGAGCTTTTTTTATGTGGAATAATAAGAATAGTATAGAAGATATGATCATATTTGAGGATAAAGACATTCTGGTATGCCATAAAGCTGCGGGTATTGCAGTTCAAAATGCACGAATTGGAGCTGCAGATATGGAAAGTTCTTTAAAGAATTATCTGGCTTTAAAAAATATGGAAACAGTTCCTTATCTGGGAGTTGTGCACAGACTGGATCAACCGGTTGAAGGGGTTCTGGTATTTGCAAAGAATAAAAAAGCAGCAGCTGGTCTGACGAGGCAGATTACAACGGGAAATATTGTCAAAGAATATCTGGCAGTGACAGACAGGATGTCGGAGAAACGCCAGGGACGACTGGAAGATTATCTGATAAAAAATGGAAGAACCAATACTTCTGAAGTAGTAACATCAAAGACGAGCGGAGCTAAAAAAGCAGTTTTAGATTATGAGGTTATACATCAAATTTCAGATGAGAGGACAGAGAGCGGAAAAAGAATCCTTATAAAAATTCATTTGGAAACTGGTCGTCATCACCAGATCCGTGTACAGATGGCACATGCGGGAATGCCGCTTCTTGGTGATCGCAAGTATAATCCAGGAGATACTTCACACTTACCGTTGGGATTATGCTCCTGCCATCTGGTATTCCGTCACCCGATCAGTGGGAAAAAGATGGAATTTACGGTTACACCGAAGGGAGATTCTTTTGCAGGTTTCCCAAATCCGTGATTTTAAAACTGGTAAAATTGCCGTATTTTCCTCTAAAAGATGAAAAAACTATGAAATCTATAGACGCAAAAAAGAAAATGTGTATAATGTAGAAAGATAACGGTAACAGAGCGCATTTGTATAAAAATATATTCAGAAAAGAGGAAAATACGATGAAAAAAGCAGCTGTTGTGGTGCTTCTTCTTGCAGGTGTGGCTGCAGTGGCAGGAGAAGCCGGTATAATGGATGGCTTTGGTAATTTTGTTGCGGATGTGCAGGCAGAAGATGAACTGCCGGATAACGAGAAAGCTCAAAATGAATCAGAAGAAGTAACAGGTGAGGAAGAGGACAGTGCATCCAAGATAGATACTTCCATCACAATTGGGACAGGGAGCAGGATTGCTGTTGTAAGCAAGGCTACAGATGGAGAATACTGGGAACTTGTTCACCGGGGCATGGAAGATGCTGTGAAGGATATCAATACAGCATATGATTTTTCTTCCGATGATGCAGTCACTATGACATTTGAAGGACCTTCCGATGAACAGGATGTAGAAACACAGATCAATACGCTTGATGCGGTAATTGCGGAGAATCCAACGGTTCTTTGTATGTCTGCAAGTGACATTGAATCCTGTCAGGCACAGCTTGAAGCAGCAAGTGAAAACGGAATTCCGGTCGTAGTATTCGATTCTAATGTTAATGAGGATGAACTTGTGGCAGCATTTCGCGGAACCGATAATACATATGTAGGAAAGCTTGCCGCAGAAAAACTGGCAGACGCTATTGGCGAGTCCGGTAAGATTGCAGTATTTTCTGCCCAGGAAAAGACAGAAAGTTCCCAGAAACGAGTGGAGGGATTCAAAGAAACCCTTACGGAGTATCCGGATATTACGATCGTAAGTGAATTGTATACAGATAAAGTAGATGATATGGAAACTGCAATGGCAGATGTACTTAACAGATATCCGGATCTGAGCGGAGTGTTCTGCACAAACGAAGATGTTTCAGATCTGTATCTTGGTCTTGATAAGGGAGAGAAGGCTCCGGTTATGGTTGGAGTTGATGCGACGACTGTTCAGCAGAAAGCGATTGCAGATGGACAGGAACTTGGAACAGTATCACAGGATCCATATGCTATAGGATATCAGACGATCATTGCGGCTGCACAGGCAATGTCCACGGATGTTCAGAAGGCTGCGGAAGTAGAAAAGAATGTTCTTCTTGAGCCTAAATGGATCGATGCATCAAATATCAGCGATGAGACCAACAGTAATTATCTTTATTCCAAATAATATATGATAATGGCAAAAGGGTGTCATAAATAGTTTTCAACTCCGGCAAGGACAGTTCACATCGAACTGTCCTTGTGTTATAATAGATAAGATTTGACGAAAATATAATGAATCGGATTTAGAATGGAGGAAATTTTTTTGAAAGAAAGAGAAACATTTGGCTCAAGACTTGGATTCATCCTGGTTTCTGCAGGGTGCGCAGTAGGTCTTGGAAACGTATGGAAATTCCCATACATGACAGGTAAATATGGCGGAGCTGCTTTTATCCTGATCTATCTTGTCTTTCTCGTTCTGCTTGGCCTGCCGATTCTTGTAAGTGAATTTGCAGTAGGACGAAGCAGCAGACTGAGCACGGCAAGAGCATTTCACAAACTGGAGCCGGAGGGTTCCAATTTCCATAAGTACAGCTATATGGGAATGATCGGTAATTATATGCTGATGATGTTTTATACCATGGTAGCAGGATGGATGATGTACTATTGTTATGTTATGGCGACTGGGAAACTGAGCGGAGCTTCTTCTGATGAAGTGAGTGGCTTTTTCTCAAACCTGATGACATCTACCGGAACAATGACCGGTTGGATGATCGTAGCTGTTCTTCTGGCATTTGGCGTATGTTCACTGGGACTTCAGAATGGAATCGAGCGTATCACAAAAGTCATGATGATCTGCCTTTTGGCACTGATTGTGGTGCTGGCTGTTCATTCTGTAACGCTGGACGGAGCGATGGAAGGTGTTAAATTTTACCTTGTACCAAACCTCGACAATATCCGTGCGGCAGGTCTTGGAAACGTGATCTTTGGTGCGCTGTCACAGGCATTCTTTACTTTGAGTATCGGTATCGGTGCGATGGAGATCTTCGGAAGCTATATGGGAAAGGAATGTACCCTTGCAGGAGAAAGTATTAATATCCTGATCCTGGATACATTTGTAGCACTGATGGCTGGTCTTATCATCATTCCGGCATGTTTTGCATTTAACGTAGAGCCTGGTGCGGGACCGGGACTTGTATTCATCACTCTGCCAAACGTATTCAACCAGATGGCAGGTGGAAGACTCTGGGGAGCTCTGTTTTTCCTGTTTATGTCCTTTGCGGCACTGTCTACGGTTATTGCAGTATTTGAGAACATTCTGTCCTTCGCAATGGATCTGTGGGGATGGAAACGTAATAAAGCAGTTTTATTTAATATCGTTTTGCTCATTATTCTTTCCATGCCGGCAATTCTTGGCTTCGGACCGTGGTCCGGAGTTCAGATCCTCGGTGAAGGAACAAATATCATGGATCTGGAAGATTTTATTATTTCAAATAACATCCTGCCACTTGGTTCAGTAATCTTTGTAATCTTCTGTGCATCTAAGAATGGGTGGGGATGGGACAACTTCATTAAGGAAGCCAATACTGGAAAAGGAATAAAATTCCCGACATGTATCAGAAATTACATGTTGTGGGTAATTCCGGTCGTTGTAGCGATTATTTATCTGAAAGGTTATTATGATATGTTCCAGCCGAAAGGAAATACTTATCTGATTCCATGGATGATCGTGGGCATCGCAATGCTGATATTGGTAGGATGGATCGTATTCGGACATAGTAAGAAAAACAAGAAGTAAGAAATAAGAGGAGGCATAAATTATGATAGCAGAAAAAATGAAACCTTTTGTACAGAACAATTCAGCAATTCGTATGATGTTCGAAGAAGGAAATCGTCTCCGGGCAAAGTATGGTGCGGACAAAGTCTATGACTTCAGCCTTGGTAATCCAAGCGTTCCGGCACCGGACTGTGTACGCGAAGCAATCATAGATCTCGTAAACAACGAAGAACCGACTGTTCTCCACGGATATATGAGCAACGCAGGCTTTGAGGATGTCAGAGAAACGATCGCGCAGTCTCTGAACCGCCGTTTCGGGACAGCTTTTTCTGCACATAATCTGATCATGACAGTTGGTGCTGCCAGCGGTCTGAATGTCATCCTCAAGACGATACTGAATCCGGGCGAGGAAGTGATCGTTTTTGCACCATACTTTCTGGAATACGGTGCATATGTACGTAACTATGACGGTAAGCTTGTGGAAATCTCTCCTAATACAGAGACTTTCCAGCCAAATCTGAAAGAACTGGAAGAGAAGATTACAGCCAATACCCGTGCAGTGATCGTAAATACGCCACATAACCCGACCGGTGTTGTTTATTCTGAGGAGACGATCAAAGAACTTGCTGCGATCCTCGAGAAAAAACAGCAGGAGTTTGGTTCTGTGATCTATCTGATTTCGGATGAACCGTACAGAGAACTGGCTTATGATGGCGTAGAAGTTCCATATCTGACGAAATATTATAAGAATACGGTTGTAGGATATTCCTACAGCAAATCTCTGTCTCTGCCGGGAGAGCGTATTGGATATCTGGTCATCCCGGATGAACTGGAAGACAGCGCAACAGTCATCACAGCAGCAGCAATTGCAAACCGTGTACTTGGAAGTGTTAATGCACCATCCCTTATGCAGAAAGTTATCCAGAAATGCGTAGATGCAGAAGTGGATGTGGCTGCTTATGACAGAAACCGTCTGGCACTTTACAATGGCCTTAAAGAATGTGGATTTGAATGTATCAAACCACAGGGCGCATTTTATCTGTTTGTGAAATCTCCGGTTGCAGATGAGAAGCAGTTCTGCGAGGCCGGTAAGAAATACAATATCCTGATGGTTCCGGGAAGCTCCTTTGCCTGCCCTGGATATGTAAGACTGGCATATTGTGTATCTTACGAGACGATTCAGAATTCTCTGCCTGAATTTGAGAAGCTGGCAGCAGAGTATGGGCTGTAGGAAGCCGGAATGTACAGTACACGAATTTGTAAAATGTATAATAGAAATTTATAAGAGTAAAAACAGATAAAAAAGACGCAGGAGCTGACTTTTTTGGTCATGCCCCTGCGTCTTTTGCAGTGCATATCGAGGAAGCACCGGTGGTGCGCTGGTCAGATCTTGTCAATTTTTTTACGGATATCCAGCATTTTCTGATCGAGCTGTGTGATCACAGAAGCACACTGCTGTAATTCTTCATTGATCACTGCTGCCTGCTTTTGTCCGCGTTTGTAACGCAATTGATGGTCGAGGTTGGCCCAGTAATCCATGGCAGCAGTTCGAAGCTGCAATTCCAGTTTGATCCACTGGTTTTCTTTCTGGAATGGAATTGCAATTTCCAGAATCAGATGAAGGCTTTGATAGCCGGATTTCTTTGGCTGCTGTACATAATCTTTGATTTTCAGGATATGGATATCCTGTTGTTTTTCGATCAGGTCAGCTACTTTGTAAATATCATCTACATAAGCACATACAGCACGAACGCCGATCAGGTCATTGATCTTTTCCAGTGCCAGATCAAAATTCAGGTCCAGTCCTTTTTTCTGCATTTTTTTGCAGACACTGTCATAGCTTTTGAGTCTCCAGGTTTTCATCTGAATAAAATTCCGTTTATATTTCATCAGCAGAAATGTGTTGATGATGTCGAGTTTGGTCATCATAAGATTGATGGCACATTGTCCTTTAATGCTAAATTCACTGTCGGTCAGCATGCTCTTAAGAAGTTCTTTCTTTTTCAATTTCTGTTTTTCTTCCTCTAATTGTATCAGTGTAAATGTTTCTGTTGCCCGTAATGCATTTCCCGTTCCCATTAGAATACTCCTCCAGTAATAAATCTGTACGTGATTTGCGTTAAATCAAAGTTAAACAGTCGCGTTGCCAGCGTTAGCTGGAATGCAACCCGTGTGCGGGAATCTTGATTTGGATTTCTGTTTCCCATCATTTAATCTATGAAAAGGGGTGGAGAAATATGACAGGAAAAAATAGAAAATTTTGTTATGAAAATCACAATCTTATGAGTATGAAATCGAGGAAACAGACTTTGAAAACAGGTGTATATCAAATTTTTTGCCTGGGAATTAAGAGGAATGATGAAAATATGGATTGTATAAAATGCTGATTAATGGCGAAAATGTAAGAAATAATTTGTTTGAAATTTTAACAAAATACAGATTGACAAATGATTAACGAATCCGTATAATAAGCGCATATCAATCATTGATAAATAATTAACGTTAATAAATTGACGGAATTGTTTATCGGACTAAAGAATAAGGCTCATATCATAACAGAAAAACAGGAGGATTCACAAATGGCAAAGAAAGAAACCCACATCCCGGCAATCATTGATACTCCGGAAGCACTGGAAACAAAGATCGCTGCGATGAAAGAAGCACAGAAACTTTTCGCCACTTATACACAGGAGCAGGTAGATAAAATCTTCAAAGCTGCTGCAACTGCAGCTGATAAAGCACGTATCCCGCTTGCAAAAGCTGCTGTTGAAGAAACTGGAATGGGTATCGTTGAAGATAAGGTCATCAAAAATCATTATGCAGCAGAATATATCTACAATGCGTATAAAAACACCAAAACCTGTGGTGTTCTTGAAGAAGATCCGGTTTATGGAATCAAGAAGATTGCGGAGCCGATCGGTCTGATCGCGGCAGTTATTCCAACTACAAACCCGACTTCCACAGCAATCTTTAAAACGCTGATCGCGTTAAAAACCAGAAATGCGATCATCATCAGCCCACATCCTCGTGCAAAAGGAAGTACGATTGAAGCTGCAAGAGTTGTTCTGGAAGCTGCCGTAAAAGCAGGTGCTCCGGAAGGCATCATCGGATGGATCGATGTACCGAGCCTTGAACTTACAAATCTTGTAATGAAAGAAGCTGACATCATTCTTGCAACAGGTGGTCCTGGAATGGTTAAAGCGGCATATTCTTCCGGAAAACCGGCACTTGGAGTTGGCGCCGGAAACACACCGGTTATCATTGATGACACTGCAGATGTTCGTCTGGCAGTAAACTCTATCATTCACTCCAAAACATTTGATAATGGTATGATCTGTGCATCCGAACAGTCCGTAACAGTTCTCGAAGGTGTATATAAAGCAGTTAAAGAAGAATTTCAGTACAGAGGATGCTACTTCCTGAAGAAAGATGAGATTGAAAAAGTAAGAAAAACAATCCTGATCAATGGTGCACTGAATGCCAAGATCGTTGGACAGAAAGCTGCTACGATTGCAGAGATGGCAGGCGTTACAGTTCCGGCAGAAACCAAGATCCTGATCGGTGAAGTAGAATCTGTAGATATCAGTGAAGAGTTTGCACACGAGAAACTTTCTCCGGTACTTGCCATGTACAAGGCAAAAACATTCGACGAAGCGATCGCAAAAGCAGAACAGCTTGTAGCTGACGGTGGATATGGACATACCTCTTCTCTGTATATCAATGTGAATGAGAAAGAAAAAATGGCAAAACATGCAGCAGCAATGAAGACCTGCCGAATCCTGATCAATACTCCATCTTCTCAGGGTGGTATCGGAGATCTTTACAACTTCAAACTCGTACCATCTCTGACACTTGGCTGTGGTTCCTGGGGTGGAAACTCTGTATCTGAAAACGTTGGTGTGAAACATCTGATTAATATCAAGACTGTTGCTGAGAGGAGAGAGAACATGCTCTGGATGAGAACCCCGGAAAAAGTTTACTTCAAAAAAGGCTGCCTGCCGGTTGCTCTGGATGAGCTGAAAAATGTGATGGGCAAAAAACGCTGCTTCATCGTAACAGACTCCTTCCTGTACAAGAATGGATATACAAAGAAAATTGAAGATAAACTGGATGAGATGGGAATTGTTCATACATGCTTCTCTGATGTAGAACCTGATCCGTCTCTGGCTTCTGCAAAAGCAGGTGCAGCAGCAATGCGCGCATTTGAACCAGACTGCATCATCGCAATGGGCGGCGGATCTGCAATGGATGCCGGTAAGATCATGTGGGTTCTTTATGAAAATCCGGATGCAGACTTCGATGACATGGCAATGGATTTCATGGATATCCGTAAGAGAATCTATACATTCCCGAAAATGGGTAAAAAAGCTTACTTTATCGCTGTACCTACATCTTCCGGTACAGGATCTGAGGTAACACCGTTTGCCATCATTACAGACAAAGAAACAGGAATTAAATGGCCACTGGCTGACTATGAACTGATGCCGGATATGGCAATCGTGGATACCGACAACATGATGAGTGCACCAAAAGGACTGACAAGTGCTTCTGGTATCGATGTTATGACACATGCGATCGAAGCATATGTTTCTATGATGGCTTCTGACTACACAGACGGACTTGCTCTCCGTGCGATCAAACTTGTATTTGATTATCTGCCAAGAGCATACAGAGATGGAAATGATGTAGAAGCAAGAGATCATATGGCAAATGCATCCTGCATGGCCGGTATGGCATTTGCAAATGCATTCCTTGGAGTAAACCACTCCCTGGCTCACAAACTGGGTGCTTTCCATCACATCCCGCACGGTATCGCAAATGCTCTGGTTCTGACAGATGTTATGCGTTACAATGCTGATGAAGTTCCGACCAAGATGGGTACTTTCCCGCAGTATCAGTATCCAAAGACACTGGCACGTTATGCAGAGATCGGACGTTTTGTAGGACTGACAGGAAAAGATGACAAAGAAGTATTTGAGAAACTTCTGGATAAACTGGAAGAACTCAAGAAGATTATTGAGATCAAACCTACGATCAAAGATTATGGTGTAGATGAGAAATACTTCCTTGAGACTCTGGATGAGATGAGTGAACAGGCATTTAATGACCAGTGTACCGGTGCAAACCCGAGATATCCACTTATTGCAGAACTGAAAGAAATCTACCTGAAAGCATACTATGGTAAATAATAAATTTTAGATTGGTGTGTTTTCTTCCATAAAAATATTATAAGCAGTGATTGCCCCGGAATTACAGGAATGTAATACCGGGGCAATTGCTTTATTGGTCATACTATTGTAAGAGAAATTTAGATAAAATTCAGAATCTGTGTATTGCAAGCTGGGGGATATGGATGTTACAATAAGCACTAATGACAATGTTAACATAAACAGAGAGCTTATATAGGGGATATATAAGGAAAAGAAGCTGATGCTTCAGGGGGCATGATTATTGAAACAAAATGAAAACACAAAATATGTAAAACTTGGTATTACAGGAGCGGCAGTTCTGGCATTTGGATTTGCCATCATGTATATTCTAAATCAGAGCAAGAATATTGCAGCAGGTATTCAGTTGGTATTTAATATTCTGAAACCTTTCCTGTATGGTGCGTTGATTGCCTATCTGCTGGCACCGATCTGTAACCGGATGGATGAGCGTTTCCTGAAATGGTTTCCCAAGGCAACAGAAAAGCAGAAGAAAGGTTTGAAATTTCTATCTATTGCAATTGCAGTTATTTGTGCAGTCACGATTGTAGTTCTGCTGATTCTGCTGATTCTTCCGCAGGTATGGGACAGCACAGTGAAGATCATTAAGATACTTCCGGCCAGACTTGCCTATTGTAACCGCATGATCGATCAGCTGCTCAAGGATCAGCCAGAATTACAGACATATTTCAATCATTTTTCATCACAGGTGGAGAATGGTCTGAATGATATTCTGAAAGCAAATTCCAGTATGATGACAACGATTCAGGGAATTGTCAATAATATTACAGTACAGTTGATCGAGGTTTTAAGCGTATTCAAAAATATGTTTCTTGGATTTTTGATCGCAGTATATCTTCTTGCAAGCCGTAAACTGTTTGGAGCACAGGCAAAGCTTCTTCTGTATGGTATCTTTCCGAATAAATGGGCGAAGATCATTGAAGAAGAAGTTCATTATACAGACAAAATGTTTAACGGTTTCTTTGTTGGTAAGATCATCGATTCTGCAATTATCGGTCTGATCTGCTTTGCGGGAACCACTTTATTGGGATTCGAATCCGCTGCATTTATCAGTGTTGTGATTGGTGTGACGAATATCATTCCGTTTTTCGGACCATTTATCGGAGCAATTCCATGTGCATTATTACTGCTTCTGGGAAGTAATCCGTGGGATGCTTTATACTTCCTGATTTTTATCGTGATACTTCAGCAGGTGGACGGAAATATCATCGGACCGAAGATCCTTGGTAATACAACCGGAGTTTCCAGTTTCTGGGTATTATTTTCCATTCTGTTATTTGGAGGTCTGTGGGGACTGGTTGGTATGGTGATCGCAGTACCATTGTTTGGGGTTATCTATGATATTATCCGTAAACTGACAGCAAGAGGACTGAAAAGAAACCGACATGAAGAGATGATGCAGGAATATAATGAAAAATTTCATGAAGAGCCTGAAGAAACAGAGACAACTCAAAAGGATACGTTCAGCAAAAAAATTAATGCAAAAATCAATGAGTATATTGATAAGAATGTAAATAACAAATAGCATATTGAGTATAAAAATAAGTCCCATGAGTTTTGAATCATGGGACTTATTTTGTGTAAAACACCTTAAGGTGTTTATATTAATGTTTTTATCACTGCTTACGAAATGCTGCACGTTTTCTTTCTCTAGGATCCAGAATTCTCTTACGGATACGAAGGCTTTCTGGTGTTACTTCCAGAAGTTCGTCCTGATCGATGAATTCGATTGCCTGCTCGAGGCTGAGAACTCTTGGCGGTGTCAGTTTCAGAGCTTCATCCGCGGAAGAAGAACGTGTATTGGTCAGATGTTTTGTCTTGCAGACATTCAGCTCAATGTCTTCGGCTTTACCATTCTGTCCGATGACCATACCACTGTATACTTTTTCGCCAGGACCAACGAAGAGTGTTCCACGATCCTGCGCTGAGAACAGACCATATGCAACTGCTTCACCAGATTCAAAGGCAATCAGGGATCCCTGTTTACGATACTGGAAATCTCCTTTATATGGTGCATATCCGTCGAAAGTAGTATTCAGGATACCGGTACCCTTGGTGGAAGTCAGAAATTCACCACGGAATCCGATCAGTCCACGGGATGGAATGTGGAATTCCAGACGAACAGATCCGTCACTTGCTGTGCTCATTCCCTGAAGTTCACCTTTACGCTCGCTCAGTTTCTGGATAACAGTACCGGAGAATTCTTCCGGAACATCTACATAAGCGATTTCCATTGGCTCAAGTTTCTTACCACGTTCGTCCGTGTGATACAGAACTTCCGGTTTACTTACTGCGAATTCATAACCTTCACGGCGCATGTTCTCAATCAGTACGGACAGATGAAGTTCACCACGTCCGGAAACTTTGAAGCACTCTGTAGAGTCAGTATCTTCTACACGAAGGCTGACATCGGTGTTCAGCTCACGGTACAGACGGTCACGAAGATGACGGGAAGTGATGTATTTACCTTCCTGTCCGGCGAGCGGGCTGTCATTTACCATGAAGTTCATGGAAAGAGTTGGCTCGGAAATCTTCTGGAAAGGAATTGCTTCCGGGTTGTCACCGCCGCAGAGGGTATCACCGATATGGATATCTTCGATACCGGAGATTGCTACGATAGATCCGATAGATGCTTCTTTTACTTCGACCTTGTTAAGACCATCAAACTCATAAAGCTTGCTGATCTTAACTTTTTTACGTTTGTCAAGGTCGTGGTGGTTCAGAAGTGTCAGCTCCTGGTTTACTGCAATCTTACCGTTTTCAACTTTACCGACACCGATACGTCCAACATATTCGTTGTAATCGATGGTACTGATCAGTACCTGGGTGTCTGCGTCCGGATCACCTTCCGGTGCCGGGATATATTTCAGGATGGTTTCAAACAGCGGAGCCATGTTTTCCGGTGTGTCTGCAAGGTCAAGAACTGCATGTCCTGCTTTTGCGGATGCATACAGGAACGGGCAGTCAAGCTGCTCATCGGATGCTTCAAGGTCCATGAGAAGTTCCAGAACTTCATCAATAACTTCTTCCGGACGGGCTTCCGGACGGTCGATCTTGTTGATGCAGACGATGACATGAAGGTCCAGCTCCAGAGCTTTACGGAGAACGAATTTAGTCTGTGGCATAGCACCTTCAAAGGCATCTACCAGAAGAATAACGCCGTCTACCATCTTAAGAACACGTTCTACTTCACCACCGAAGTCTGCATGGCCAGGGGTATCAATGATATTGATCTTTACTCCCTTGTAATGTACAGCAGTGTTTTTGGATAAAATAGTAATTCCACGCTCACGTTCAATGTCGTTGGAGTCCATGACACGTTCCTGAACTTCCTGGTTTTCACGGAATACACCGCTTTGTTTAAGGAGCTGATCCACCAGGGTAGTTTTGCCGTGATCGACATGGGCGATGATGGCAACGTTACGTACGTCTTCGCGTTTTGTCTTCATAAAAATCGAAATCCTTTCTTTTTTCTTCTATATAAATGTGTAAAAACTTTTTTTCGTGATACGATATTCCAGTTTACCACATTTTTCGCAGATTACAAGGAGTTACAGAAATTTTTTTAATTTTTTGGTTCTAAATCTTTAGGGGTATTCATAGCTTAGTATAGACAAAATACCCAAAGAGGAAGGAGAACAACATTATGGCAGACAAAATCATTGAAAACAATCAGGTATCGATCATGGGGAAAATTGATACAGGCTTCACATTCAGTCATCAGGTATTTGGTGAAGGCTTTTATACCATGGAGCTTCTTGTGCGCAGGCTGAGTGATTCTGAGGACAGGATTCCGGTCATGGTTTCAGAAAGGCTTCTGGATATAACGCAGGATTATACGGGGCAGTATATTGAGATCCATGGACAATTCCGGTCTTATAACAGGCATGAAGAGAAACATAACCGTCTGGTTCTTTCTGTTTTTGCGAGGGAAGTAAATTTTGTTGAGGAGCAGGACGAATCACTTCCGGTCAATCAGATCTTCCTGGATGGATTTATCTGTAAGCCGCCGGTCTACCGAAAAACGCCGCTTGGCAGAGAAATTGCAGATATGCTTCTGGCAGTGAACCGTCCTTACAGTAAATCTGATTACATACCATGTATCTGCTGGGGCAGAAATGCCAGATATGCATCAGCGTTTACTGTTGGAGGTCATGTGCTTCTGTGGGGAAGAATTCAGAGCCGTGAATATATGAAGCGGATCGGTGAGAATCAGTCAGAGAGAAGAACAGCATATGAGGTGTCTGTAAGTAAGCTGGAATATATAGATTAGAAGGGGCAAAGTAGTTCGGTATTGCTTTTTTGGCGGAACTGCGGTAAGATAAGACCAATAATGCGATAAGCGAGTCTTAGATAACATTAAGAGGAAGTATTATGGAAAAAGAATTAACAGAGGTATACTGCGGAAACGGCAAAGGCAAGACTGCACTGGCTATCGGACAGAGTCTCCGTGTGGCTACCCAGGGCAAAAGCGTGATCGTGATCCAGTTTCTGAAAGGAAGAGACCAGCGTTCGCTGGATTTCCTGCAGGATGTGGACAACCTGGATTTTAAGATCTTTCGCTTCGAAAAGAGAGAATGCTGCTACGAAGACCTGACAGAAGAAGAAAAGGCAGAGGAGAAATCCAATATTCTGAACGGACTGAATTTTGCCCGTAAAGTTGTTGTTACTCAGGAATGCGATTTTTTGGTTCTTGATGAGATTCTTGGACTTCTTGACTGTGGTATCATAACAGTTGAGGGAATCGCAGATATACTGAAACATAAGGATGAATCTATGCATATTGTCATGACTGGATGGAATTTCCCGGAGGAATTAAGACCGTATGTAGATGTGATCACAACGCTGAACACCGAGGAAGTTCATCCATTGGATGCCAACGAATAATATAAATTACAGAAGAATAAAAGGAGGAGTTAAAATGGCAATTTTTAAAGGTGCGGGCGTCGCAATTGTTACCCCTATGTATGAAGATGGAAAGGTGAATTACGATAAACTGGAAGAACTGCTGGAATTCCAGATCGCCAACAGCACAGATGCCATTATTATCTGTGGAACAACCGGTGAGTCTTCTACAATGACACACGGAGAACATCTTAAAACAATTAAATTTGCAATTGATAAAGTAAATAAACGTGTACCGGTTATCGCAGGAACAGGTTCTAACTGTACAGAGACAGCAATCATGATGTCAAAGGAAGCTGCATCCTACGGAGCAGATGCATTACTGGTTGTAACTCCTTATTATAATAAAGCAACACAAAAGGGACTTATCGCTCACTATACTGCAATCGCAAATGCAGTTCCTGAGACTCCGATCATTATGTATAATGTACCGAGTCGTACAGGATGTAACATCCAGCCGGCAACCGTTGCCACACTGGTTAAAAATGTTAAGAACATCGTAGGCCTGAAAGCCGCAAGCGGAGATCTTTCTCAGATCGCAAAGACAGTATCTCTGGCAGGTGCTGATCTGGAACTGTATTCCGGAAATGATGATCAGGTTCTGCCGATCCTTTCACTTGGCGGACTTGGCGTTATCTCTGTACTTTCTAATGTTGCACCGAAGGAAACACATGATATGGTCATGAAATTCATGGAAGGTGACACTGCAGGTGCTGCCAAGATTCAGATCGATGCGATTCCGCTGATCAATGCTCTGTTCTGTGAAGTCAATCCGATTCCGGTTAAGACAGCACTGAACCTGATGGGTATGAATGTAGGACCTCTTCGTATGCCTCTTTGTGAAATGGAAGAAAGCAATAAAGAAACCCTGAAGAAAGCACTGCAGGATTTCGGAATTAAGCTGGCATAAAACAGGCATAGGATACGGAGGAATACTATTATGGTAAAAATTATCATGCACGGATGCTGCGGACATATGGGACAGGTGATTTCTGATCTTGTTGCAAAAGATGCCAATGCAGAGATCGTAGCAGGAATTGATGTAACAGATAAAGGAAATACTACTTATCCGGTATTTACCAATATTAAAGAATGTCAGACAGAGGCAGATGTCCTGATCGATTTCTCTTCTGCAAAGGCAGCAGATGCATTACTGGATTACTGCACAGAGCGTAACCTTCCGGTTGTTCTCTGCACAACAGGTCTGTCTGAAGAACAGCTTGCAAAAGTTGAAGAGACAGCAAAAAAGATTCCGGTACTGAAATCTGCAAACATGTCACTTGGTATCAACACTCTGATGAAACTGATCCAGGAAGCTGCAAAGGTTCTTGCAACAGCTGGATTTGATATGGAGATTGTAGAGAAACATCATCATCTGAAACTGGATGCTCCGAGCGGTACAGCGCTGGCACTTGCTGACAGCCTGAATGAAGCGATGGATAATCAGTATCACTATGTGTATGACAGAAGCCAGAAACGTGAGATGCGTGATGAAAAAGAAATCGGCATTTCTGCAGTACGTGGCGGTACGATCGTTGGTGAGCATGAAGTGATCTTTGCCGGCGAAGACGAAGTGATTGAATTTAAGCATACCGCTTATTCAAAAGCCATCTTCGGTAAAGGTGCAATTGAAGCGGCTAAATTCCTGGCTGGTAAACCGGCCGGAAAATACGATATGGCTGATGTGATCGAAGGCTGATCGTAGTTTTGTATTAATATTGAAATTCTGGCAGGCATGTATCGAAAGATATGTGCCTGTTTTTTTACATTATTTTGCATAGGAATCTGCCAGATTGTACATATTATCATTACAAGTTTAAATCCATAGTAAAGGAGAAATTAGAATGAAAAAAATACGCACAATTCTGACAGGAATCCTCCTGATCCTGATGTTGAGCATCTTTACTGCCTGCGGAAATAACAATGCACCGGCAGATGAGGCAGGAACAGCTGCAGAAGAAAACACGACCGATACAGGGACGAATGAAAATGCAGATGCTGTGAATGATAAAAAAGACAATGAAAATACGGATAATTCAAATAATAAAGTAACGGACAACGAAGGTGTGGCAGACGATGCTGCAATCGATAACGGTGATACCATGTCTGAGGGAACAGACAATGATAATGTGCCAAATAATACAGAAGATGGAAGTGTGGCGCAGGATCTTGGTGATGGTGTCCGTGATATTGGCGATGGAGTTGGCAACGCAGTAGAAGATGTCGGTGATGCGGTCGGAGATGTCATTGATGGAGATGCCGAGACACGATAACGGTTACTGCTCACCCCGTTCACCGCAACCAATGATTTGATTTATTCATTTAGCACAATAAAGTGCTTGCATCAGATGAAAAATCATATTATCATAGCATCAGATAAACCTGATGATTTATAGTACAGGCTTCGGATTCAGGAAATCCGGGGCCTTTTTGAAAGGAAAATACAGATGAAATTTCGACCATGCATTGACATACATAATGGAAAAGTAAAACAGATCGTAGGCGGAAGCCTCAAAGATGCCGGAGATCAGGCAAGAGAGAATTTTGTGTCCGGTCAGGATGCAGCCTTTTATGCTGAGCTGTATAAAAATGCCGGATTAAAGGACGGACATGTTATCCTTTTGAACGGAAAAGATTCAGAGTATTACGAGGCGACCAGAAATCAGGCACTTAAGGCACTGGCAGCTTATCCGGGAGGCTTACAGATCGGCGGTGGTGTCTGCCCGGATAATGCGGAAGATTATCTGAAAGCAGGGGCAAGTCATGTAATTGTTACTTCCTACGTCTTTAAAGACGGACAGCTTTCCTGGAAAAATCTAAAAAAAATAGAAGAAATTGCAGGAAAAGAGCATCTGGTCCTGGACTTAAGCTGCCGTAAAAAAGACGATCAGTATTTTATTGTGACAGATCGTTGGCAGAAATTTACAAATGTACCGGTGACACTCGAAGTAATGGAAGAACTGGGAAATCATTGTGATGAATTCCTTGTGCATGCGGTAGATGTCGAGGGAAAGGCAAATGGAATTGAAACAGAACTGGCGGACCTGCTTTCTGACTATACACAGCGACCGGTGACTTATGCGGGAGGTGTCGGAAGCATGGAAGATCTGAAACTTCTGAAAAAGCATGGAAAAGATCGTTTGGATGTTACCGTTGGCAGCGCATTGGATCTTTTTGGAGGAACGATTCCGTTTGAAACACTAAAAAATCTGGATGATCTGCATATATGACAGGTGGAAATTCTTGACGAAAAAGTTTTCTGATTATATGATGTAGGCAGGAATACGGGTGGTGAGAACACCCACTAAATAAATGATCACAGGGAGGTATTTATCATGAGTGAAGTACTTGACAAAATCAAAAGCAGAAGAAGTATCCGTAAATACAGGAGTGATATGATTCCACAGGATAAGCTGGAGAAGATCATCGAAGCAGGAACTTATGCAGCAACAGGAATGGGAAAACAGTCTCCGATCATCATTGCTGTAACGAACAAAGAACTTCGTGATAAGCTTTCTGCAATGAATGCAAAGATTATGGGTGTTGATAATATGGATCCATTTTATGGAGCACCGGTTGTTCTGATCGTGCTGGCTGATAAGAGCAGACCAACATGTGTCTATGACGGAAGTCTTGTTATGGGAAATCTGATGCTGGAAGCAGAAGAGCAGGGAATCGGAAGCTGCTGGATCCACAGAGCAAAAGAAGAATTTGAAAGTGAAGAAGGAAAAGAAATCCTGAAATCCCTTGGAATCGAAGGTGATTATGAAGGGATCGGACACTGCATTCTGGGTTATGCGGACGGTCCGGCACCGAAGGCTGCACCAAGAAAAGATTCCTATGTATATCATATAGATTAAATGTAGTAATAATATTGCTTAAATAATGGGTTGGTGGGGAAATTTCCCCACTGACCATTTTTTGTCCATTGAAAATAGAAAGTTTATCTGAATATAATGTAGAAAGATAAAAAAAATATTGCCAGAGATGGAGGAAATACCAATGAACAAGATTAAACATGCAGCAGCTAAGAAGGTTTTCGCAGGAGTAATGGATTATGCTGTTGATCAGGTGAATAAGAATCCTGAGACAGCTTATGAGAAAATTATCGACACTGCTGAGAAGTATTTAAAAGATTTTGGAAAGGGTGTGAACTGGGATTATCTCAGGAAAGTTGCCTGTAATCCGGAATATACACTGAATCGTTATATAACTTCCATGGTACAGGAACTCCATCCTAATGTTCTGAAGACAACTCTGATGAATCTTGGATTTGAGGCTTTCTATAATGGAACAAAAACAATTCATGAGATGCGAGAAATACATAAATGTAATATCCCGTGGATCATTCTGATGGATCCTACCAGTGCATGTAACCTGCATTGTACAGGATGCTGGGCAGCAGAATACGGAAACAAGCTGAACCTGTCCTTTGACGATATGGATTCAATCGTTACACAGGGTAAAGAACTGGGAGTTTATTTCTATATGATGACAGGTGGAGAGCCGATGGTAAGAAAGAAAGACATCATCGAACTCTGCAGAAAACACAATGACTGTGTATTCTTTGCATATACAAATGGAACACTGGTTGATGAAGCACTCTGCAAACAGATGCAGGAAGTTGGAAACCTGTTTCTTGCCTTAAGCGTTGAGGGTGAGCCGGATGTTAACGATATGCGTCGTGGAGAAGGTGTGTACAATAAGGTTATGCATGCCATGGATCTGCTGAAAGAGCATGGACTTGTATTTGGTACATCAATCTGCTATACAAGTGCCAACTATAAGAGCGTTACCAGTGATGAGTTTATTAAGATGCTTGTTGATAAGGGTTGCCGTTATGCTCTGTACTTCCATTACATGCCAGTTGGAAATGCAGCATCTGTTGATCTGCTGCTGAATCCGGAACAGCGTGTTTATGTGAAGAACCGTGTAAGAGAGATCCGTAACATGGAACATGGCCCTGGAATCTTCACTATGGACTTCCAGAATGATGGAGAATTTGTTGGTGGATGTATCGCCGGAGGAAGAAACTACTTCCACATCAATGCAAATGGTGATGCAGAACCTTGTGTATTTATCCATTATTCCAATGGTAACATTCATGAGAATACAATCCTTGAGATTCTGAAACAGCCGTTATTCATGGCTTACCATAACAACCAGCCGTTTAACGATAACATGCTTCGTCCATGCCCGATGCTTGAGAATCCAGAGATCCTGCAGCGTATCGTAAAAGAAAGTGGTGCACATTCAACAGATCTGCAGTCTCAGGAGACAGCAGAACATCTTTGCAGTAAGTGTGTTCATTATGCCGAGGAGTGGGCTCCGGTTGCGGATAAACTGTGGGCTGAGGAGCATAAGGAGTAAAAAAATTCATAACATTAAAAACGTCATTCCTGCATCTGTGTTTCAGACAATTCAGAAATTCAGAAGTAGTAGCAGAATAAAATAATATAAAAAGCACCCCGAAAAATGATGAACTCGCAAAGCTCAGACAGCATCATTTTTCGGGGTAAAATATTATTTTCTTCTTAAGTACTTCTACAAATTTCTTCAGGCGTCTGAATAGCAGATGCAGGAAGGACGTTTTTTTATTCTGAAGTTTTTATATGGGCAGGGAAAGAACCGGGAGACTATTGAGATTAAGAAAGCTAAAGGCACAACGGGATTGGTGATAGAAGCTTAATGGGGAAAGGTTAGGGTTTATTTTTGCAGGGGTTTGTATTAGAATAGGGGTATTGGTAGGAATGTAGTTTCAGGAATTGGAGAGTATTTATGAAGGTTGTTATTTTAGCTGGTGGTTTTGGGACAAGGATCAGTGAGGAGAGTCATCTTAAGCCAAAGCCAATGATCGAGATCGGGGAGAAGCCGATCTTATGGCACATCATGAAGATGTATTCTGCGTATGGTTTTAATGAATTTGTAATCTGCTGTGGATATAAGCAGCATGTGATCAAGGAGTGGTTTGCAGATTACTATCTTCATAACAGCAATATCACATTTGATTTTACACAGGAAAATAAAATGATCGTGCACAATAACGTGTTGGAACCATGGAAGGTAACGCTGGTTGATACCGGTCTGAATACTATGACCGGCGGTCGTATCAAACGCGTAAAAGAGTATCTGGATGGAGATACGTTTATGCTCACTTACGGTGACGGAGTTGCAGATGTAAATATCAGAGAACTTCTGGAATATCACCGCTCCCATGGTAAAATGGCGACGATTACAGCAGCACAGCCGGGAGGACGATTTGGTATCCTGGATATTCAGAATGATGGAACGATCACGAATTTTAAAGAGAAGAAAAAAGAAGACGGAGGCTGGATCAATGCCGGATTTATGGTGCTGGAGCCGTCCATTATTGATCTGATCGAAGGAGACCAGACTGTATTTGAAAAAGAACCGCTCGTGGAGGCAGCCCGCATGGGACAGCTGAATGCATATCGCCACAAAGGATTCTGGCAGTGTATGGATACTCTGCGTGAAAAGAATCTTCTGGAGGCATTGTGGCAGAGTGGACAGGCTCCATGGAAGATTTGGGAATAAACAGAATCGGTCAGAAAACAATCTGGTGTAAAATAAATCTGTTGGAGGAATTGTTTTGAGTGCAACAAGCTGTGATTACTGTGCAAATTATGTATATGATGAAGAAAGTGAAAGCTATTACTGCGATGTGAATCTGGATGAGGATGAATACTACCGCTTTATCAGTACAGAATATAAAGAATGTCCGTATTATCGTAATGGGGATGAGTACAGGGTAGTGAGACACCAGATGTAAAAATTACGAAAGTCAGTAATTAAGGGATCGGAGAAAAACATGATTACAGTAGAGCTGGATAATTTCAGCCTGAGAGAAATCTGCCGGTCGGGACAGTGCTTCCGTATGCACGAGACGGCAGAAAATAACACATATGAACTGGTTGCCGGGGATAAATATCTGAAAATATCTCAGGCAGGAAGCATTGTAAATTTTTATTGCAGTGATGTAGAATTTATCTGTTATTGGGTACCGTATTTTGATATTGATTCGGACTATGGACGATATATTGAAAAGGTGAATCCGCGGGACACGTATCTGAGTGCGGCGGTACAGTGCGGAAATGGGATCCGTATTCTGCGACAGGATCTTTGGGAAATGATCATTACTTTTTTGATCTCGCAGCAGAATAATATTTCCAGAATCCGGAGCTGTATCGAGAGGCTTTGTGTCAGATATGGTGAGAAACTGAAAGCAGGAGATACCGAATATTATTCCTTTCCGACACCGCAGCAGTTGTCCGGGGCGACAGAAGAAGAACTGCGGAGGCTTGGAATGGGATACCGTGCCAGATATATCGCGGAGACAACGCGAAGCATTCTGGAGGGAGAAGTTTCACTGGAAAAACTGTATCAGATGAAGTATTATCGCAGAGCACGAAAAGAACTGATGAAGCTCAGTGGAGTAGGCGAAAAAGTAGCAGACTGCATTTGTCTGTTTGCATTGCATCACATGGATGCATTCCCGATCGATACGCATATCCGGCAGGTTCTTGACGAACATTATCGCAGAGGTTTTCCGAACAGAAGATATCATGGCATGAGAGGCATTATGCAGCAATATATTTTTTATTATGAACTGATCGGAGAGAGAGGGAAGATATGAAGTATTTTGTAAATGTGCTGGTGGATGTTCTTGGAGCAGTCTATCAGGCAGCAGGCGCATCGCTGCTTATCGCGGTTCTGATCATGTGTGTCTATATGCTGGGAAGGAAGCAGGGTGTTGGACCGGTAGCCAGAGCGTGGATCTGGCAGTTTAAAGAAAGCAGCTGGTTTCGCAGACACTTTTTCCTTGTGTTTTATACCTGCATGCTGCTTTTTCGTACGTTATTCTGTCGGAGCGTCTGGGGAAATCCGCTGGAAAACGTGATCGGAATCTGGGGACTGCATTATAACGGACAGCTGTATACGGAGAATTTTGAGAATCTGATACTGTTTATGCCGTTTATTATTTTTCTTTTCTGGGCGAGAGAAGAAAAAGATCACACAAAGGATAAAAGAATTCAGGAAGTATTGTTGAACAGTTTTGAGATCAGTTTCTGCTTTTCACTTGGAATTGAAACCTGCCAGCTTTTTTTGAAAATTGGAACGTTTCAGCTGACAGATCTTTTCTTTAATACGCTTGGCGGAATGCTCGGTGGAGTGATCTACTGGGGATTTGAGAGAACCAGAAAAAGAATTGTTTTCGGCGTGAAGAGAATAGGCGGCTGGGATGTTATCCCGTGGAAAAATGTCGCACAGAAGGAAGCAGATGTGGAAAACACTGCGGAAACTGTTACAGTCGTAGAGGGAAGCCTTCCGGAAGAGGCGATTGCGCCGGAATGTTCGGAACCAAGATATGCTGCAATCGAGAAACTGGTAAGAGAAGCCGGACAGAAAATGTTGAAGGCGAGACCGGGTGAGGAAAATATCCACAAAAAAGAGGGACTTGCAAATTTCTGCACGGATTATGATACAGCGATCCAGAGATTTCTGATCAAAGGTCTGGGTGAGATTCTTCCGGGAGCTGCTTTCTTCGGGGAAGAAGACACGGAAGGAAACGCCGGTGCTGATGCAGAGGGTGAATTTACTTTCTACATAGATCCGATCGATGGAACTACGAACTTTATGTTTGATTATCATCACAGTTGTATATCGGTTGGTCTGGCGCATGGCGAGCAGATGATTGCCGGATTTGTATATCATCCATATGTGGACGATATGTATGTGGCAGTGAGAGGACACGGAAGTTATCTGAATGGAAAAAGACTTCAGATGGCTGACAAACCGGTGGAAGAGGGAATCGTGGAATTTGGCTGTGCGAGATACAATGAAGCAGGAATCGACTGGCTGTTCCGCGTGGTAAAAGAAATGTTCCAGAACAGTCTTTCTATTCGCTGCGGTGGTTCTGCGGCACTGGGACTCTGCAGAGGAGCATCCGGAAGTAACACCGTTTATCTGGAACTGAAACTGCAGCCGTATGATTATGCGGCAGCATCGGTGATCCTGGAGGAAGCCGGCGGCAGGATCACACAGATCGATGGCAGCCCGATTACCTTACATGAGGGATGCTCGATCATCGGAGGAACACCTGCAGCATGGCAGGAGAGCAAAGAGGCCTTCGAAAAATTAAAAGAAGAGATGTAGATCAGAACCGACAAGATTCTAAAAATCAGTAAAAAAGCATTGTGTGGTTGAAAAACTGCATAGTGCTTTTTTATTACGAAAAAGTTAAAATAAAATAACAAGTGTATTTCGTGCTATTTTGTTGCTGAAAATGATTTTCAATAAGAACATTAATGAGAAAAAAAGTCAATTTCTGGTTAGAAAATGCTAACATTTTTGTGGACATGAAAAAAGAGTTATGGTATAAAAATAAATGGTTAGAAAACGCTAACGCAATGGTGTATAAATAAAGAGGAGGAAGGAAATGGCAAATCAGAGATTGATGAAAAAAGTTGCACCAGTTGTTTTGAGTGCAGCGGTCGTAATGACAAGTATGCCGGCAACAGCTTTTGCAGCAGATTTTTCTGATACAGAAGTTACTGTAGCAGAGGAAAGTGCTGATATTGAAGAAGCAAGTGCAGAAGCTGCGGACACAGATGTTGTGGAAGATACAGATGTAGACGTTGAAGAAGCAGCAGAGGACGTGACAGAGGATGAAGAAACATCTGATGAAGAACTCTTCAGCGCAGAGGTCAGTGAAGATGAATTTGCTGATGAGGCTGGAGATGGACAGACAGAAGGCGAAGCATATGTCCTCATGAACATTCCTTATGACGATTTTTATAAGGCAGAATTAAAGAATAATGATGTGAAAGTTGATACATTCACATCTGCAACAAAACAGAAGACAAGATCCAGTCTTGCAAAAGGCTCTTATCACGTAAATTCAGATGGAAGCGATATCACTGGTGTGACTTTTCCTGTGAAAGTATCTGATATTTCAGTATTGAAGGACAAAAAACAGATTAAAGATAACGCTTCAGTGAGTATCACAACAGCTATAAAGGGAAAAGAAACTACTACAGAATACAAAGGAAAAGATGCTCTTTTTGAAAGCGACTCATATTCCTATTATGTTCTTTCTGAGGAACCATCCTACTACAAAGAACTGACAGTCGGTGAAGATGGAAGTTTTACATTCAGTGCCATTAAAGGTAAATCAGCAGCACCGGAGACAAAACAGGTGCAGGCTGAATTCAAAACAAAATCCAACTATGGTGACTACCAGCTGAAGTTTGATAAGACTGAATTCAAAAGCATTATCAATATAGATACTGACACAGTGTATGGTGCAGTTATTAATACAACAGACGGAACAACCTATGGTCTCTGCCATCAGGAAAATATCTGGAAAGGATATGAGTTGGCATGGAGTACAGGATATACAACAGAAAGTCATGGATGCCATCTCAACTCTGAACATTTTGAGTCTATGATGGGAAAGACAATTGACAGCGTAACATATTATGCAAGTAATGGCATTTATACATTAGATATTGCAGATGTAAAGGTTCTGGCCAAAACTGGTGTGACAGCGACTGTTACAGATATCCATACAACTGATACAGAAGCAGCGGTTACTCTGGACGGAACTCTTCCAGAAGGATTTTTAGCAGAATATACTGTTGACGAAACAGAAGTTGCTTATGCAGATGGTAAGATTACAACAGGAGCACTGGCGGCAGGTTCCCATACATTGACGATCAGTGATGCTAATGATGTATATGCTCCGATTCAGGCTTCCTTCTATGCAAAAGAGGCAAATGTACCGGCTGTATATGATGCGACAGAACATAAAATCGCAGCAGCTGACGGAATTACTGAAGACCAGTTAAAAGCATATATTAAAACAATTACTTCTGTAACAGTGGGAGATAAGACTTATGCAGCTTCAGGAAAAGGTGCAACAGTGATTGTCAAGAAAGACGGAACACTGGATACCTCTAAACTGGAATTGGCAGAAGGTACAAAATTTGTAGTAACATCCAGTTCATATGATAATCTCGAATTCTCTTACAGCCTTTACAGCTATGTGTACGCAGGACTCACCTGGGGTGAATACTGGAGTCAGGAGAGTGTGACCGCAGCGGGAAACGTAAGCGGATCTGATGAAAAAGACTCTCATAATGAATCTGATACAGGCGCATTTGATGCAGTAACAAGAGCTACAACAAATCATGGCCTTCACAGAGGAAGCTATCAGTGCATGGCAACAATTTATACAACAGAAGGCAATGCATATCAGTTATCTTACTGGAAGAGCAGTACAGAACCGGTTCTTGCAGATGGAACAGTTGCAATCTGGACTCCGGCAGATAGAAAGACTGGTACTCCGGCATCTATTCAGGTAAATGGCGGAGCGAAAGAAAGCCTTGATCATTATGCAGTAACAGGTATTAAATATGTCCCTGTACAGGTAAAAGCTGAAGATTATGCAGATTTTGCAGCAAAATATCCGGTAGTAAAAAATGGTGAAATACTTGTTGGTGGTTTCTCTGAAAACAATCTGAAAGCATACAGCGAGACTGCAAATGTAACAGTAAACACAAATGGACTGAAAACAGTAACTAAGAATGAAGATGGAAGCTTCTCTTTCAGTGCAAGAAAAACAGGAACAGAATCCGGTATTCAGGGAACTGATCTCAAAGTTGCAACTGGAATTAAGCCAGAGGTTAAAACAGCAAGTGGATCTTATGGAGAATTCCTTCGTGTGGATCTGAATGGTAATTATGGTGGTCTTGGTGCTGCAATGCAGGCAGTTAAATGGGATTACTATGGAAATGGTAATACAGTACTTGCAACATATGGTACGAAATTTGCTGCTGATAACTGGATGCATAAAATGATGGGAATTCAGCTTGGTCTGACACATTCTGTAAGATGCCAGCTTCCGGCAGGAACAGATGGAACAGGTCACTGGAAATTGACCGTTTATGCACTGGGATATCAGGACTATACATTTGAGTTTGATGCAACAGCTACCAATATTGTGACTCCAACAGATCCGTCCACAATTGATACAACAGCACTGAAAGCAGCACTTGAAAAAGTAAAAGCTCTCAATAAGGATGATTATACAGAGGAATCCTGGAAGAAAGTAGAAGATGAAGCTACTGAAACACAGGAAATGCTGAAAGAAATTGAGGCAGCAATTAAGGATAAGACAACAGTTGCATTCAGCCAGGCTGCAGTAGATGAGCAGGTTAATGAGCATCTGACAGCAGCAATCAATGGACTTGTGAAGAAAGAAAAACCTGTAGAGCCGGTAGTGACACCAGATGTTAAACCAACAGTAACACCAGGTAAAAATGAAACTAAGCCAACAGCAACTCCGACGCCAGTAGTTAAGCCTGGTATCACTGCAAAAGTCTCACAGGTTTATGTCGGAAAGAAAGCTACAATCAAAGTTACCAAAACTAAGGTAACAGGAAAAGTTACTTTCAAATCCAGCAATAAGAAAGTTGCAACAATCAACAGTAAGGGTGTTATCACAGGTAAGAAAGCTGGAAAAGCTGTTATTACTGTAAAAGTTGGTAAATACACCAAGAAATTAACTGTTAAAGTTAAGAAACCTTCCTTCAAGCTTGTAAAATCTTCTGTAAAGCTGAAAAAAGGTAAGAAAACAACGATTAGAGTAAAAGCAGCACCGGTATCTAAAGTTACATACAAGACCAGCAACAAGAAAGTTGCAACAGTTAACAGCAAAGGTGTTGTAACAGCTAAGAAGAAAGGAACAGCAAAGATTACTGTTAAATGCAATGGAATTACAAGGACATTCAAAGTAACAGTAAAATAATTCCTTTATAAAATACACATACAAAAGAACGGGGGCCGTTTATAACTGCCCCTTCTTTTGTATGTTAAGGGGTAGATTATATGTACAAAAAGAATCTTATGAAACTTCTTCCGGCAGTTGCTGTAATTATTGCGATCGCAGCAGCTGGATTTCAGCAGGACAGTGAAGTGAAAAGTACAAAAACAGTTCAGGCAGCTGAGAATGAACTGATAAAATCAGATGAACTTACGAGTCTGCTGACAACTGCATATTTTAATGACGGAGGAATGAAGGATACGGATGAGGCAGACAGCAGCATTCTGAAAACAAAGAAAAGTAAATCCAAAATAAAAAAAGCGGGAATTACGACAGGAAAAACAAAAGCACTTCCGGAAAAGTCAGCAGCAGCTTCTGGGCAGGGGCAGGGAACGACCACGACACCTACAACTTCTGTTCCAAAGGGCGGATATAAAGATGGGATTTATCAGGGAAGTGGAACTGGATTTGGTGGAACGATCACTGTTCAGGTAACGATTTCCGGAGGAAAGATTGCTTCTATAGAAATACTGAGTGCTGCTGGTGAAACAGGCTCTTATTTTGCATCAGCCAAAGGCGTGATCAGCAAGATGATTTCCGGTCAGACTCCAAATGTCGATGCAGTAAGCGGCGCAACCTATTCCTCAAATGGAATCATCCAGGCAGTTCAGAATGCACTGTCAAAGGCCGGAAAAGGAAAAGCTGCAAAGACAACGAAAAAGACGACAAAGAAGAATACCAATACTTCAAATAAAACAACGATACCGGTTGAAATCACAAAACCGTCCGGAGAGGTAACTTATAAAGATGGAATGTATACTGCAGAAGCAGAAGGATTTGACGGTCCGATAAAAGTTACTGTTACGATTAAAGACGGAAAGATAACCGCAATCACAAATACGAACACTGATACAAAAGAATATTTTAATAAGGCATGGAATAGTATTCAGCCGAAGATTCTTGAGAAGCAGGCAGTGTATGGTGTGGACACCGTAATCGGAGCAACGTTTTCTTCAAATGGTATTCTCAAGGCGGTACAGAAAGCCCTGGAACAGGCTTCGGTAAATGTGACACCGGCACCAGAAGTGACGGTAAGTCCAACTCCGGTACCGACAACCGCTCCAGCACCGGTTATACCGGACACTCCGAAGGTTTTATATAATGACGGAACGTATACGGGTACTGGAATTGGATATGGTGGAAAGATAAATATCAGTGTAACAATTAAAGATGGAATAATTACGGAAGTATCTCAGACCAATGAAGGAGAAACACCAAGATATTTCAGAAATGCATGGAATGTAATACAGCCGGCAATTATTGCAAAACAAAGCACAGATGGCATTGATACTGTATCAGGAGCAACATATTCTTCTGAGGGAATTCTGTATGGAGCAAAATCAGCTTTAGAGCAGGCTTTAAAAACTTCAGATATAACAGCGACACCAACTCCGAATCCAACAGCAACACCGGAACCAACGGCAGCACCGGAACCAACGGCAGCACCGGAACCAACGGCAACACCGGAACCAACAGCAACACCGGAACCAACAGCAACACCGGAACCAACGGCAGCACCAGAGCCAACAACAGCACCCGGAGCTGGGTATAAAGATGGAAGTTATACGGGAACAGGAGAAGGATTCAATGGTCAGGTAACTGTTACGATTAATGTATCAGGGGGAAATATTGTGTCAGCCGGATATGATGGGGAAGATGATGAACCGGAATTTTCAAATGCATGGAATGGCATTTATAATCAGATCATGGGAAAACAGTCTGCCGATGGAATAGATACAGTGACAGATGCTACATATTCTTCAAATGGACTGATTCAGGCATTTCAGAGTGCTATCAGCCAGGCAAAATAATAAATGTTCGATAGTGAAAAAGAAAACTTGAAAATATAAGGAGTCTGAAAGGAAAACTTTAGATGAAATACCAGAATTTTATTATGAGAATTTTGTGTCTTCTGTTGATTCTTGCCGCTGTAGTAGGATATAATTCTATGCAGAAAAAAGATACGCAGGCACAGGAATCACAGGAGATTACGGCACTCACAAAGCGTGTGGAGAAGCTGGAAGAACAGAATACGGAGATACTCTCTGCTCTGGAAGAGGCTGCTAAGAATCAGGAAGCAGCGATCGCACAGGCACAGAGGGATGCAAAAGACAAAGATGATGCTGCAAAAGAGGATGCGGAGGGAGCTGACGCTGCAGATACAGAAGAGTCTGATGATTCGGAAAATGTATACAAAGATGGTACGTATACCGGTTCTGCACAGGGATTTGGAGGTGCGATCACCGTACAGGTCACACTTGCAAATGATGAGATCACAGATATTCAGGTGACAAGTGCACCGGGTGAGGATTCCGCTTATCTTTCGCAGGGAGAGGGCGTGATTAGTTCCATCATTTCTGCGCAGAGTACGGATGTGGATACGGTATCAGGTGCGACATTCAGCTCTACAGGTATTATCAATGCAGTTGTAGATGCTCTTGGAAAGGCGGAGAACTGATGAAAAAGAGGCAGAGAAAGGTCCGTCTGATCCGGGCTGCCATACAGCTTGTATTTTTTATCTTTTATCCGGCGCTTTTTTCAACGGCATTTGCGGGCGTGAAATCTATTTTTCAGGCAATTGCAGCACACCAGCAGATTGCCTGGAACTCATTTCTTGATGTGACAGGATTACTTCTTCTGGTTACGATTTTGTTTGGCAGACATTTCTGCGGATATGCATGTGCATTCGGTTCATTGGGAGATGCCATGTATGAACTGACTGTTTTTATCAGACAGAAAGTATTTCATAAAAAGGGAAGACATGGTTATCCGGAAAAAGCAGTCAGAATTCTTCAGAAGGTGAAATATGTGCTTCTGGCATTTCTTCTGCTTTCCATCCTGACCGGATGGTATGCATCCCTTCAGGGGATGAGCCCGTGGGATGTCTTTTCCATGCTGACAGCAAGAAAACTTCCAAATGCTTCTTATAAGATTGGAATTATCCTGCTGGTGCTGATCCTGATCGGAATGTGTACACAGGAAAGATTTTTCTGTCAGTTCCTTTGTCCAATGGGAGCAGTTTTTGCAATGATGCCGATCCTTCCGTCTGCACTGTTTAACAGAAACAGGGAGAAATGCCCTTCAAAATGCGGACTGTGCAGGAAGAGATGCCCTGCACATCTGGAGATTGACGGAGATACACCGCTTTCAGGGGAATGTATCTGCTGTCATGCCTGCCAGGTGACCTGCCCACGTAAAAATATTCAGATTGGCCCGGTAAAAGAGCGGGAAATGGTGAAAGAATGAAGATAAAAAAGAAGTCAGCTGTCATGCTGTGCGGAGTTTTCTGCACGGCATTGACAGCAGTTCCGGTACTGGCGGATATAGAGGTACAGAAATATACAAATACGGATTTTGCAATGGATACAGTTGTGTCTGAAACATTGTATACAACAGGAGATGACCTGAATACTGCAATTGGTCAGAAGATACGGGATATTGAGACAGAGTATCTTTCCTGGACGGATGAGGATTCTCAGATCGCGAAACTGAATGCAGCATCGGGAGAAACAACGGAAGTTTCAGATGAGCTTGCCGGCTATTTGGAAAAAATATTTCAGCTTGCGAAGGATTCGAATGGAGCTTTTGATCCAACGATTGGAAAGATCATTCGTCTCTGGGATATTACAGGAGAAAATCCTCATGTCCCGGAGCAGTCAGAGCTGGATGAACTTCTGAAAGATGTGGGATACCAGAAAGTATCTCTGGATGGCGATAAGGTAACGCTGGAAAAAGGAGCTACTCTGGATCTGGGAGCAACCGGAAAAGGAATTGGCTGTGATGTAGTTTCTGATTTTCTGAAGACACAGGAAGATGTGTCAGGAATGATCCTGAACCTTGGCGGTAGCAGTGTTATGGCTTACGGCGAGAAACCGGATGGTTCTGACTGGAAAGTTGCTGTGACTGATCCGCGTGATGTCGAAGGCGATTACCTTGGTGCGATCACACTGGAAGGTGGAGAATTCCTTTCGACTTCCGGTGACTATGAAAAATATTTTATGGAAGATGGTAAGAGATATCATCATATCCTTGATCCGAAGACAGGATATCCGGTGTGGAATGGTCTGGACTCTGTGACGGTTGTCTGTGACAGCGGACTTCTGGCAGATGGACTTTCTACAGCATGTTTTGTACTTGGAATGGATGATGCATTAGAATTGCTTGAGAAATATAATGCGGAGGCAGTCTTTGTAGATGAGGATAAGAACGTGTATCTGACGTCCGGGATGAAAGACCGTTTTGAATTGATGAAGAATACCTATACAGTGAAAGAGGCAGAATAAAAAAACAACGAAATTGTCTTCGGACGATTTCGTTGTTTTTACGTTACAGTAAATGATTTATATAAAATTAAAAATGAATACGTTTCAAAACTTCATTAGTCAGTGTTCCAATCAGTAATCCGGTAATGACACCGGAGATCAGCAGTGCCGGTGCATAGTAGATCAGACCGGACGTCATGGTGATCAGACAGGCAATCAAAAGCTGACCAATATTATGGGAGACACCGCCGGCAACACTGATACCGAGGATGCTGAAGTCGGATTTTTTTTTCATAACCGTCATGACGGTGAGGCTTAAAGCTGCACCGGCCAGACTGTACAGAATACTGAAAAGATTTCCGAACATGAATCCGATGATAAAGATACGGATGACAGAAACAAGGGCGGCTTCTTTCCAGGTATATTTTTCAAGGATAAACAGGACTGCAAGATTGGCCAGCCCGAGTTTCATTCCCGGAATTCCGGCAAAAAAGGGAATCAGTGATTCCACATAGCCAAAGATGATTGCTACTGCGGCAAAAAGCCCGAGATTGGCAAGTTTTTTCTGATTCATGGCAGGTTCCTTTCAGGGAGAATTCTCCCGGAATGATGATAAAGTTTCAGACAGCAGTATCGAATTCAGGGGAATCTTCATTGAGGGATTCTCCTTTTTCGCCTTCAATCACAACTTTATTCGGCAGACAGACAATCGTTCCACCGGTACTGTCAACTGCTTTCTGTTTCATACAGAGGTGGTCCGGGCAGTCGGCTTCGGTCATTTTGACCTCGCCGTTTTTTATTTCGCATACATTGGTGCCGTTTATTTTGATCACCTGATCTTTCCCAAGGGAATAGGTGCCGTATTCCTCGCCGTTTACGGTAATTCGGATACTTCCGTAATTCCCGCGGCGGGTGAGATACATGCCACCCCAGAGGAGCAGGGCAAACACCACGATGCCAATAATAAAAGTCAGTTCTTTTTTCTTCAATTTCAATACCTCAGTCAAAAAAGTATGTTCATAAGATGCGTAGAAGGTTGAGTTTATGGTTTCTTTTGAACTTACAGATACGCAGACTATCATAGCATATCGAAGATTGATTGACAAGCATAAGTTAGAAATAACAAACAAATGCACGGGGATTCGTCATGGACATACTTTATTTAAGAAATATTCATTGTTTTCCCCGGTGGAAAGTGGTAAAATAGTAAGGATTTCTTAAATAGGACAAATACGATAATTTCGTATATAAGCGATCAATAAATACAGAAACAGGAGCAGGCTATGAATTTATTCCAAAAAGTATTCGGGACAAGAAGTGAGCATGAAGTAAAACGTATCATGCCGCTTGTGGAGAAAACAGAATCACTCCGCCCGGAAATGCAGAAATTAACAGATGAACAGTTAAGAGACAAGACCAGAGAATTCAAGAAGCGTCTGAGTGAAGGTGAGACACTGGATGACCTTCTTCCGGAGGCTTTTGCGGTTGTACGTGAAGGTGCCAAACGAGTTCTTGGTATGGAACATTACCGTGTACAGATCATCGGTGGTATCATTCTTCATCAGGGCCGTATCGCAGAGATGAAGACCGGTGAAGGTAAAACCCTTGTTTCTACACTTCCGGCATATCTGAATGCACTGGAGGGTAAAGGCGTTCATATCGTAACAGTCAACGACTACCTGGCAAAACGAGATGCTGAGTGGATGGGTAAGGTTCATGAGTTCCTTGGACTGACAGTAGGTGTTGTCCTGAATGATATGAAACCAGAAGAGCGCCGTGCAGCATACGGATGCGATATCACATATGTAACAAACAACGAACTGGGATTTGATTATCTTCGTGACAATATGGTCATCTATAAAGAACAGCTGGTACAAAGAGATCTGCACTACTGTATCATCGATGAGATCGACTCCGTCCTGATTGACGAGGCACGTACACCTCTTATCATTTCCGGACAGAGCGGTAAGTCCACCAAGCTTTATGAAGTATGCGATATCCTTGCACAGCAGCTGGAACGTGGTGAAGCCAGCCATGAGATGACAAAGATGGCAGCCATCATGGGTGAAGAGGTTGTTGAGACCGGTGACTTCGTAGTAAATGAAAAAGATAAGATCGTCAATCTTACTGAACAGGGTGTGAAGAAGGTTGAGAAATTCTTCAATATTGAAAACCTGGCAGATCCGGAGAACCTGGAAATCCAGCATAACATCACACTGGCACTTCGTGCACATAATCTGATGCACAAAGACCAGGATTATGTTGTAAAAGATGACGAGATTCTGATCGTTGATGAATTTACCGGACGTATCATGCCGGGACGTCGTTATTCTGACGGACTTCATCAGGCAATCGAAGCAAAAGAACATGTTAAGGTCAAAAGAGAGAGTAAAACGCTTGCGACGATCACATTCCAGAACTTCTTTAATAAATATGACAAGAAGGGCGGTATGACCGGTACAGCACTTACAGAAGAAAAAGAATTCCGTGATATCTACGGAATGGACGTTGTAGAGATCCCTACCAACAGACCAGTACAGCGTATAGACCTCGAAGATGCTGTATATATGACAAAAAAAGAAAAATTCAATGCAGTTGTTGAGGCTGTTAAAGAAGCTCATGCGAAACAGCAGCCGGTTCTGGTTGGTACGATTACCATTGAAACATCCGAACTTCTCAGCAAGATGCTCCGTCGTGAAGGTATTGCGCATAACGTACTGAATGCGAAGTTCCATGAACTGGAGGCTGAGATCGTTGCACAGGCCGGACAGGCAGGAGCTGTTACAATTGCTACCAACATGGCAGGTCGTGGTACGGATATCAAGCTTGACGATGTGGCAAGAGAAGCCGGTGGTCTGAAGATCATTGGTACAGAACGTCATGAGTCCAGACGTATTGATAACCAGCTGCGTGGACGTTCCGGACGTCAGGGAGATCCGGGTGAATCCCGTTTCTATATCTCTCTGGAAGATGATCTGATGCGTCTGTTTGGTTCTGAGAGACTGATGAAGATCTTTACTTCACTTGGTGTTGCTGAGAACGAGCAGATCGAACATAAAATGCTTTCCAATGCAATTCAGAAAGCACAGGAGAAAATCGAGTTCAATAACTTCGGTATCCGTAAAAATCTTCTGGATTATGACCAGGTTAACAATGAACAGCGTGAGATTATTTACAAAGAGCGTCGCCAGGTTCTGGATGGTGAGAACATGCGAGATACGATCTACAAGATGATCACAGATATTGTAGACAGTACAGTGGACATGTGTTTCTCTGATGATGTAGATGCAGTTGACTGGGATCTGAATGAGTTTAATACAACACTCCTTCCGATTATTCCGATCGAGCCGCTTACTACAGAGAAAGTAAAAGGCAAGAGAAAAGATGAAATCAAACATCTGATCAAAGAGGAAGCCGTGAAGCTTTACGAAACGAAGGAATCTGAGTTCCCTGAAGCAGAGCAGCTGCGTGAACTTGAACGAGTAGTTCTTCTGAAATCCATCGACAGCAAGTGGATGGATCATATCGATGATATGGAGATCCTTCGTCAGGGTATTGGACTTGTAGGATACGGCCAGAGAGATCCGGTAGTAGAATACAAGATGAGTGCTTTTGAGATGTTCAACAATATGATCAGTTCTATTCAGGAAGATACGGTACGTATGCTGTATCATGTCCATGTTGAACAGAAGATTGAACGTGAGCAGGTAGCGAAAGTTACCGGAACAAACAAAGATGACACATCTGTTAAGAAACCGGTTCAGAGAAAAGAGGACAAGGTTTATCCGAACGATCCGTGTCCGTGCGGAAGCGGCAAGAAGTACAAACAGTGCTGTGGACGTAAATTGATGAAAGCATAATATATTAATATATAACAGAGCACCGATTCATATATTGATTCACAGGTAACCGGATAACGATCTGGCGAACTAACTGCTAACTATGACTAGACATTCTCTCAGGAGTGCCTTCGAGAATGAGTCATCGTAAGCAGTGGATTTTGCCAGAATCTAAAATCATCCGGAAATAACCTGTTCATTCAATATATGAAGCGGTGCTCTTGTTTATATTGTGGGCGAGGAAACGCGCGACGCGCCAAAGAGTTTGAAATAATTCTCTGGTATGTAAATGGAATCGTGCCGGGGTGAATTGTATATTCAGTTTCTGGTCATGTGCCGTAACAGCAGACACAGCATGGATTCCGTTGTTCTGACTGCACTAATTTCTGCCACCGAGTGCACTGTTTGAGCGAAGCGAGTTTGCTGTTTAAAAGAATTTTGCAATTTCGTCGATTTCTTTGCGGTGTGGGCGGATTGGTTCTTCGGCTGCTTTGCCGACTGCGATAACGGATACAATAGTCTCTGTTTCCGGGATGTTCAGAATCTCACGGAGTCTGTCTGCTTCACGGAGTCCCATGATCAGAGTGGACAGACCGAGATCTGTGGCTTTCAGAATGAGATTTTCGTTCTGCAGACCAAGATCGTAGCATCCCCATCCGTTGCCGAGTTCGTTATCAGCACTGCCGTCTTTCTGAAAACCGGCACGGTCATGAACGAAGGTTGTGATGATCAGTGCGGCATGTTCTGATTTACCGGCATTTCCGGCGTCCGGCAGGCATTCCATACGAATCTTATTTACCATATCCTCTGACAGAATACAATAATAGCGTCCGGTCTGAGAGTTTTTCCATGATGGAGCTTCCTGTGCGGCACGAAGCAGTTCTTCCATCTGTTCTCTGGTGATACCGGCACTGTATTTGCGGACAGTTCTTCTTGTTTCTAATACTTTCTGAAATTCCATGACATTCAAGCCTCCTTAATATGTAAATGAAATGGCATACAGGAAATTCTGTATGCCATTATTATGCCATTTTACGTCAGAAAATGCAATTCTGCAGAACTGTTCATATACAAATATCCGGCACGATAAGGGATTTTTGTTCAAAATTTCAAGATGTATCATCGGATAAACAGATATGCCGTATATCCGATATAACTCAGTACACAGATAGCTCCTTCTGCGCGGTTCATAGACTTCCTGGTATATGCAAAAACAAACAGCAGGATTCCGCTTACCAGCAGGATTGCACAGTCAATAACAGATTCAGACAGGATATGAAGCGGTGAAATCGTAGCTGACATACCCAGGATAAAAAGAATATTGAAAATATTCGATCCGATTGCATTTCCAAGAGCCAGACCGCTGTCTCCTTTTCGTGTAGCTACGATTGAAGTCACAAGCTCTGGCAGGGAGGTACCGATCGCAACAATAGTGAGACCGATAAAGTTCTGGCTCACACCAAATGATACTGCAATCTGGCTTGCATTGTTTACTACAAGATTACCACCGAAGATAACGGCAACAAGACCACCGGCGATAAAGATAAGAGATTTATACAAAGGCATGCTCTTTTCGTCCGGATAGCTGCTTCTTGTTTTTAAAGCAGAGAGAATCATATTTACAATGTAGAAAATCATTCCGGCAAGAAGCAGGATTCCTTCCAGTCTGCTGAGTCTGCCGTCTGCGATCATAACACAGAGAATCGCAGTGATCAGAATGTTAACCGGCATATCTCGTTTCAGAATATCGCGGTTTGTTTTGAAACCAGCCATAAAAGCACAGATACCAACAACGACGAGTCCGTTAAAAATATTTGAGCCGATTACATTGCTGACAGCAATATCATTGTTTCCTGCAAGTGCGGCATTGATGCTGACAGATGCCTCCGGCGCGCTGGTTCCCATAGCAACGATCGTAAGACCTATGATGACACTGGGAATCTTGAGAAACCTGGCAAGTGAAGAACTTCCCTCCACAAAAAAATCAGCACCTTTAATTAATAATACAAAGCCGATAATCAGTAACAGATATTCCATATAAGCTCCTTTCCTGTGATAAAAGCATGGAATAAAAAAAGAGACCTTTATCACATCAAAAAAATTGATTGATAAAAGTCTCGTTGATTACAACAATAACCGGCCGCAGGGCGTGATGACGATCATTGTTTCACCCTGTGTGCAGGATGATAACTACTCCCTCTTATTGATATTATAATAAACAAATGGAGAGAATATGTCAAATAGAATTTGATTCCAGATTAATTAGAAACAACCACTACCTGTGAACATTTGACATATTCGAGGTTATTCACAGGAAGGGACTTTGCCAAATTGCTTCTTATAAGCTCTTACAAATGTGGTGTAGTCCTGGAAACCACTTTTTTCCGCGGCTTTCATGACAGGAGTTCCTTGAGAGAGCAAAGAACGTGCCAGAAGAAGTCGTTTGTTAGTGACATAGCTGTGAATGGTGTAGCCAGTCTCAGCCTTGAACTTACGCATCATGTGGTATTTGCTGAAAAAGAAATGATCTGCGAGCTGGTCGATTGACAGGTCGTCTGACAGATTTCGATTGATATATTTCAGTAGCTGTTCCACCTGAGAATCGGAGGAATATGATTTTTTGTCAGGTGTACTGCTAGTACGCAGAAAAATACGATTGATATATACCATGAATTGAGTGAACAGAGCATTTCTGAGAGCTTCTTCTCCAAACTGTTCATTTCGCAAAGTCTGTTCAATTTCCGGAAGCAGGTCTTTCAGATGCTCCTGAAGAGTGGAATCGGCTCTTACGAGATTGAAGCTGCGATCATTGGCACAGTGAAAACAGGTATTCAGTTCCTGGCAGGATAGATCGTCTCGAATCCAGAAAATATAGCGTTCATAAGGGACAGTCGGATCAATTTCCGGTTTGTGGATTGCCCCCTGACTGACAAGCAGGATATCTCGCGGTTTGAGATGATACGCCTTACCTTCTATGTGATAAGTCACTTTTCCTGAAATAAAGACGATGATCTTATGGAAATCATGGTAGTGATAAGAAAATTCTTTTTTGGTACGGTCGTTGATATGAAACAGACGAAAATCTTCTTTCAGATAGCCTGTTTTCTCGTGGTTGTATTGCGAATAATCCATAATATCCTCCCGAAATCTGAAACAATGCTTCTATCGTTTAGTTTATCTCATGATAGCATTTTTTGCAATATAGCAGGCATTTTATTCTATATACATGGCAAAAAGAAAACTATATACTGTAACAAAAGGTGCGCAAAAGATGTGCAGAAGTAAATCTATTCAATTAGGAAAGTGAGGATATGGTTATGGATAACTGTATTACAATGATAAAATATCAGGGACTTGGAAATGATTATCTGGTACTGGATCCAAATAAAAATCGTGTACAGTTACAGGGCAAAAAAGTTGCATTGCTGTGCCAGAGGGGATTTGGACTTGGTGCAGATGGTGTCCTCTACGGACCGATTGACATTGAAGGCAAAATGGGTGTTCGTATTTTTAATTCAGATGGAAGCGAAGCGGCTATCAGTGGAAACGGTGTCCGTATTTTTGCAAAATACCTGATGGATCATGAATACGTGAAAGAAAAAAATTTCAGCATTCAGACGCTTTCCGGACCGATCGAAGTGGAATGTCTGAATAATCGAGCTACAGAATTTCGTGTAAAAATGGGAAAAGCTTCTTTCATTTCCAGAGAAATCCCGGTAACTGGTGAAGTTCGTGAAGTGATCAATGAAGATTTTACTTTCAATAGTAAAGAATATAAGGCAACCTGTCTGACCGTTGGAAATCCGCATTGTATCATTTTTATGGATCAGGTAACACCTGAGCTTGCCAGAGAACTCGGTCCGTATGTTGAAAATGCGGATGAATTTCCTGAGAAAATGAACCTTCAGATCTGTCGTAAGATTGACACCGGTAATCTGGATATTGAGATCTGGGAAAGAGGCTCCGGATACACCAAGGCCTCCGGTACCGGAAGCTGCGCAGCAGCAGTTGCAGCACACAGACTTGGTCTTGTGGAAAACAGAGTTAATGTAAATCAGCCAGGCGGTATGATCCAGATCGACATCAAAGACGACGGCACGATCTACATGACTGGTAGCGTTGGATATGTGGCGGATATGAGTGTTGCGGAAAGCTTTTTCGCATAAGAAATAAGAAAAAAGAAACCTCCAGAGTTGGAATTTGTCTGAGAATAAGACAGATTCCGATTCTGGAGGTTTTGTGTTGTCTTATTTGCAATAACGTAGCAGAACAATAGACTCAAAGATATTTCCACAGTCATTCCACTGGTAGCTGCCATCGTATTTGCGACAAATATCTTCAACAATCGAAAGTCCCAAACCATGCGTTGCAGTATCACTCTTGGTAGTGCTATGGGTAAATTGTATCTGTGGATCTTTACTGTTCTTAACGATAACAATGAGAAATCCCTTTGAGGTTGACAGGTGCAGTGAGAGAAGGGGCTTTTCGATGCCTGATATGCGGCAGGCGTCAATGGCATTATCAAGTAAGTTAAACAGGACACTGCTTAGATCAGGAGATTCGATTATAGAATTTTCAGGAAGAATAATCTGGTAATCAACCTGAATATTGGATTGCTCCGCTATCAGTCGTTTGGAGTCCAGGATTGCGAGGATAAGATTGTCTTCACAATAGGGGTGGAGACGAGTATGCTGAAAATCAGCAAAAAAGTTGTCTGTAAGTTCTTTGGCTCTGGAAAAATTCTGCTCATTTAAGGCTATGTATATTGCCTGAAGAGTTTCAGTAAAAGTAGTGTAAGACTTCAGGTAAGAATCTTTCTGTTGCTGTATCAGATATAACTGCTCCGCACTTAATGTCTGTTGTGTTTTCAGAAGGTCAAATTCAGTAGCTGTTTTTGTATCAATAAAAAGTTGCATGATAATACGATATAGGCAATAGTAGACAAAAATAGCAATCAGACAGGTAAGCAGAAAAAACAAATCTAAATATGTAGTTGAGTAATGTCCCAGAAGATAAAAGCTTTGAAACAGGGTTAATGAAAGAATAAACATTAGTTTGTTTTTTGAATTCATGGATGGATATTCTCCTTTAAAATAGTAGCACAGTAATTTTTGGCATCTTCTGTTTTTTGCATATCAATAAGGTATGACAACGAAAGTAAATGATTTTCTATATCGTGGTTCCATTTACGGATTCTGACATATTCATTTTTTATTTCATTAGATAATTCCAATTGTTTTTTTAATAATTCCATTTTATGAGTTGTCTGACTGAATTTAAGCTGTTCTGCTTCTAAACGATGTATTCCATGGATAAAAAAAGGAAGACTAAAGCAACAGGAAACGATATATATAAAGACTGAGATGATGTTGTTGACAAATTTGTAGTAATTTGTAAATTCTGTAGCAATCAAAGGCAGGAAAAAAGGAAAAATAATCTGTAACAATAAAGAAAGATTTAAATATGGCAGGCATTCATGTAGAAGCGAGAAAATTTTCCTGAAAAAAAGCTGGCTAAAAATAAAGATTAATAACTCTATAAATAATTTTTCCTGAAAACTGCTGTGTGAAAGAATATTTAAAGCGGTGTAAGTGTGTGCATGCATAAAGATTGTGTAGAATTGCAGATAAATATTTATAGACAGTATTTCTATAAAAATGGAAACAAAGAGAAAAATAAAGTAGATTAGCAACTTTTGTTTTGCAGTTCCTTTAAATAATAGATATATATTTAAAAAAATCGTCAATTGCATTAAAGTCGACATTTCTGACGAGTATTCAAATATTTTTATGTAATTAAAAATAAATAAAAAGAAAAAGGAGCAGAGCATTTGGATGGAAAACCTGATTTTGGATTTGAAGCGAAATGGAAAAAGCTGATGAAAAAAATATGTAGGCATAAATGTATAAAATAATGCAACTAGTGTTATAAACAGTGAGGTTTCAAACATTAGATAATATCCTCCTGACCATTTAATAATAACCGGGCGAAAGCGTCCTTTGTTGGCTGGTAACAACTACGGCTTACAGGAATATGCGTACCGTCGGAAAGTTCGATTCCGGCATGGCTGAATGTATGGATGAGCTGAAGGTTAACTGCAAAGCTTTTATGGCAAACGCAAAAATCCGGATGCAGCTTTGCCACAAGTGCTGGTAATTTTTCACGGCAGAAGTAAAGTTGATTTTTTGTATGTATCTCTGTATTTCGCAATTTCCTTTCCATATAAAGAATATCAGAACGAAGAATTCGGTAATCACGAGAAAGGTAACTGAAACACAAATAGCGGTTCTGTAGGTCGTGAAGTTTGCGGCAGGCAGCGGTAAGAGCTTTGGGAAGATACTCTGCAAGCTGCTGTTTACAGATAAAATATATGTGATTAGTTTCGTAAACAGAAGAAGCGTACTGCAAATGCTGACTGATGAAGATAATCTGTGTGTCAGGACTGAGAAGATTGATTTTTTCCGCGATCGTGATTCCGGAAAAAGATTCTGTACCGAGATCAATATCCATGAGGACAATGTGAAAATGGGATTTTTTCTCAGAAATATGTTCCAGGAAATCTGCTGCGGAAGTAAAAGTTGTAATTTTTGTCGGAAGCTGTAGATTAGAAACAGTCATATCACGAATTTGTGCACATTGGATTGGATTGTCATCACAGACTGCAATTTTCAACATGGTAGTTCACCCCTCAAGTAAATGTTAAAAAATATTATAACAGAAATTTATTAAAATTAAATAAAAATATGATGTATAAGCAAGAAAAAGTCTGAATGCTATCACATTAAAACAGATATGCAATAAAAATAAGATGGTGGAAGTTATTTATGTACTCAACTATTGCTGTTTGTGCAGATGGGGCAAAAGAAGAGAGGATATATGGTAAATTAAAGGAAATATTTGAAGTTAAGGGAGGGGAAAATATGAAAAGAATAGTACAAATATGTTTGATAATGACAGGAATTTTTTGGGGAGCTTTTCATGTTTATGGATCTTCGACGTATCAGATTCTAAAAGATCAACAAATCGAATTTACGGATATTCTGGTAGAGGGAGATAGTTTAGTTCTGGTAAGAAATGAAAAAAATGGTTTCTCATCAGAAGGAATATATTTAGGTGTGTATAACTGTGTTGAGAGAATGTGGGCTGTAGAATATCAGGCCTATGGTGAATATTTGGAATCATCCTATTATGCAGGAGATGGAATATTCGCTTTGTCGGATGGAGAGACCACTACGTTATTAAATACTAAGACGCAGGAATTTTTGAAATTGGATATAAATGTTAACTTTAATAATCTTCATTTTTATAATGGATGTGCGGTGAGCGGAGCCAGAGAATCCTATGGAGATCAATTGTATGGAATTTATGAAATCTACGAAGATGGAAATTACCAAAATACCGGTATTACTGATTTTATTACCGAGGATAAAATATTGAGACCGGATGATTTTGAGTTTGTATATGCGGATGGAAAGCAGGCTGTTTATATTTATGATGGGGAAGAATTTTATATATATGATGTTGCTACTGCAGAAGTTTATGACATTTACAATCCGGATTATGCTGATAAGTTCTGGCATGGGTGGACCGATACATTAAAAGTAAATATATGCGGAGAAAAATATCTCGTTCTTTTAAATATGGAAGGTACTGACGGTCAAAATTATTATGCGGTTATGGATTTTTATGGAAGTATGATTAGGGAGGCAACGAAATGCGATTTGGCAATAGCAACGGAAAAAGGAAACATTGTAGTAAAAAATGGTAATGAATTAAGTGAGATTGAGTTTGCTAAATTGGAAACACCAGAAGAACAGTCGTTAAATTTAATGCCTTTATTGGAAACAAACCGTTCGTGGAGAAATGAGCAAACGGCTGGAATGGATATTCAGGGAAATACTTATGGAAATGCAATAGAGTATTCTTTTGTCACTAATCCGTTTGGTACAGAAGAATACAGTACGTGTGATGCGTGGTATTTAGGGGGAAATTATTCAAGACTTACGGGAACCTGGTATTTTCCTGCAGATCAGATTCAAGATGGGTTTGCACATATAAGATTAATAGGCGATGGAAATGTAATATATGATAATTCAGAGTTAAATGCAGATAATTGCCAGATCGATTTTGATATAGATGTAAGCGGAATCAGAGAGCTTAGTTTTGAATATAACGGGATTTGTGATATGACAGATATTTTGTTTGGCATGTCTGATGCCAAATTATATAGTTGAGAGATTTTTAAATAAATGATAAAGGGGAAGAAAAATGACAAAAGTTAAAAAATGTTCACAATGTGGAAAAGAAGTGCCTCAAGGAGGGACATTTTGTCCGTTCTGTGGAAATATTATAAATATAAATGGCAAAGTTGAAAGTAGAGAATCAGGTAGATGTGAAGTAGATGATGATATTCAAAAGAAATATCGAAATGATATAAATGAAAAATTACAAAAACAAAAACAACTGGAATATCAAAAAGAAAATTTATTAAAAAAGAAAAAGAGTTTGGGACTGAAAATTGATAATTATAGCAAGATTATGAAAAAAGAGATTCCGCGTTGTGAACGAAATAAAACGGCACCGAATATGCCAGTTATAAAAACTGAGAATTCTAAAATGGACGTCAAATGGTATATAGCAGCAGTTATAGCAGTAGTGGAAATTATTTCTGGTTTTATGCCATGGGTGAGTTTATATTATGCGGATCTGTTTCAAGGTCAAACAATAAGTTGCGCAGGTATTTTTGATTTATTGAACGATATCTCAAAATTCGAAGATTGGACGAACTCAACACCAGAAGTGTTAGGAGTATTTGTATTTATTATTATGTTTGGTTTTGTAATGCTGTTTATAAATGGCTATTTTATAGCACAGATTTTACAAAAAAGAGAATCTGAGGTAAGTGGAACGATTGCAGGTATCAGCGGAATTGTAGTATCAGTGGCTATCTTATTGTATAAATGGTATCTCGATATTAGTATGGAAGAAGATGGCTGGAGATGGATTTCAATTAATACGCAGGTTGGCGTTTGGTTGATGTTGCTTGCAGGAATCGCTTTGATTTGTGTAATTGTATTTTATAAAAGTGATACAGAAGCAGAGACAAAGAACAAATCAAATCTCGAATTTGAAGTAATGAATTATGATCCAGTTCTGCCGATTCGAATGAAAACTCTTAAAATCAGAAAAGAAAATGATAAATTAATACTTGAATTAACATATGCGGAATTTGAATGGGCAAGTATTGAGGAATTTATAGTAGATATTCAGTTAGTAAGATATGATGGCACTGTTAATACTTTAGCCCGAAATGCACTATTTGAGAAAAAAGGGCAAAATTTCGCAAGGTTCCAAATGCAGGATGCGGGATATGATCTGGATGGGATTGCAAGCGCAAGAATAAATATTTTGGCTTATAACATATATAAGAGTCAGAAGAAACATGAGGAAAAAGGAAGTGGTTTTTCAGCATACAGTGATTATTCTGTTGATGAACTTCGTAGTGCAAGATTCGCGAGTTCGAATATGGTGATGTGTATGGAAAAAAATATCGGGGAAAATCATCAGTGCTGCTGTGGACAGGTGTATTTCAATAAAAATAATAAATGCCCGCTTTGCGGAAAGGAAAGAAGGGGTAAGTAGTATGAATAATACAGAATATAGAGAAAGATGCAGAGAGTTAGAAAATAATATACATATGTTAGAATCGGAAGTCAATGTATTAAACAATGAATGTGAAAGGTTGTCGGATTTAAAAGAAAAGAGTCGAAATAGTCTACAGATGTCTTCTTTTGGGGATAATCCGATATTTGTTGAAAAAGCACAGGTTGATATGGAGAAAGAAATTCCAACAATAGGTAAATCCCAAGACAAAAAAACAGAAGATAAATCTGAAATTTCGCAAGACAAAAAAACGCAGATAAATCAATTCTGCCCGTATTGTGGAGCAGAAGTAAAAGGAATGCGATTCTGTGGACAATGTGGAAAAAGAGTAAATTGAGATAGAGAGGCGCGTATGAAGAAATGTCCAAAGTGTGGGAAAGAAAATATAGATGAGGCAAGGTTTTGTACATGGTGCAGAGCAGAGTTACCGGTGATATTAGAGAAAAAGAAAAATAATCCAGGGAGAATAATAGCAATTGTAATACTTATAGCAGCTATTTGTGCGTGTCTGGTTGGAGTATTTATGTTATTCAAAAATGAAAACTCTGGAAGTGATCATGGTGAAGAGATAGCACAGAAAGAAGGAAGCAGCCAAGCGGATAACAGTATACCTGCTGAAAAGAAGAGTTCTGGCGTATATGTGGCTCCTTTTATGAATAATGAAGGAAAGTGGGGGTATATAAACACAGATGGAGATGTAGTTATTGAATGTAAATATGATTCAGCATTTGAATTTGATCAGGATGGATATGCGGTAGTTGGAATGCAGACAGACTCAGATGCAAGTGAATATTATACGATTTATGGATTGGTAAATACAGAGGGGGAAGAGATTATTCCTTTAGACTATAGCTATATTAACAGTTCAATTGGTTCCACTTGTGATAATTATGGATATAGAACTATAACTCGACTTCCATATCCATTTGATTATGAGGAGCAATATTCTGGAGTTATGGATAAGAATGGAAATATTATGATGTCTCCAGAGTATAGCAATATAAGTAATATAGGTGATTCTGGATATTATGTTGCCTGTGAGGCTGAAACAGGAATGTATGGAATTATAGATGAGAATTACGAGTGGATTTGTGAATCGGAATATTCAGGTATTTATAAAGTGTGGAATGGCTCTACTGATAATTTGGCGAAAGTAAATGAAGAGTATCTACTGATAGCAGTGTATGATTTTCAGGAAGGTTATGGAGCTGAGATTATAAATGAATATGGTGGAATTATCGTACCAATGGAATATTATGATATAAATGCACTATGTGGAATGAATCGTTTGATTGTTGAAAATTCCGAGGGATATTATGGCGCTATAGATTTGAATGGTAATCTGGAAATACCATGTCAATATGATGAATTAGGAGATTTCTCATATGATGAAGAGACATATGCAATGAAAGATGGTGCTGTTTTCGTAGTAGACATTTATGGAAATGAGCGCTTTCTTACAAATGCAGATGATTGTTGGCAGATTGATTCAAATCTTTATGAAGTAGAGATTAATGAAAACTGGAGTGTTATTGATTCAAATGGTGAATATCTGTTTTCAGAAACTTATGATAATCATGAAGCAAATGAGAAGTATATAGCAGGTAGTAATGAAGAGAATAAGAATGGTATATTGATGTTGAAGTCAGGAGAGGTGGTTAGTACAGAATATCAAAAATATATGCTTTCATATAAAGTGCCTGATATAGTAAAAATTTATGATGGGGCAAATTACGGAATGCTTGGTTCGAATGGGGAATTAATAGTCTCATGTAGCTATGATAGTTGTGAAATTTCTGAAGATGGAGTATATATTACTGCTGATAGACAGAGGGATGAGTATGGGAATTATACAGAATGTACTTTATTTGATAGCAATGGTAATGAAATAAGAACTTTTGATACGGGAATTTATAATGTGGGTACTTTCCAGAAGATTTTAAACGCCGCATAAGTGAGTTAATAGAAATAAGAGAAGAGATATGAGAAAAATTAAACATTTTTGTTTTATAGTACTTCTGTTTTCAATATTCATTTTAACAAAAAGGACAGAAGCAGCAGTACAGGATGCAAACGATAGTACATTGACTGTTCAATGGAAAGATGAAAATTTTGGTGCATTGATCTGTAAGGCTTTGAAAAAAGAAGAAGTAATATATGCAGATATTGAGGGAATAACAGGCATCAGTATAGACTAGCAGTATACCGTGAAACTGGATTGGGAAGATACGACAGAAGAATATGTTTATAATGCAGGAAACGATATGTGTGTAATACTTGCATTGCAGGAATTTTCTACACTGGAGGATTTGAAGAAGTTTCCTCAACTTCGAAAATTACGTCTGAATGAATGTAGCGTTGATGACAATACTGCATTAGGCGAACTGACTAATTTAGAAAAACTGCAGTTGGATGAATATGCCATAAAATCCCTTGATCTTTTGGAAAATCTAACTTCATTAAAAAGTCTGACCATCCAGGGCGCTGAGTTCTCAGATTTACAGGCATTAAAAAATTTGACTAATATTGAAAAATTATGGTTGCCTAACAATGATATCGAAAACATCGATGCCCTGGGGGAAATGACTAACCTGGAAGAACTCGTATTATATGGAAATCGAATAAAAGACATATCTGCTCTCAGTAAACTCGATAAACTTAAAATCCTAAAATTGGGAGGAAATCTGATAGAAGACGTAGAACCATTAATGAATCTCAAGAATCTTACGGAAGTAAGCTTAAGAGATAATCCAATTAAGAATGTACAGGTTCTTGAAAATCTTACGGGAACAGATATAAAGTTGGAGTAAAAGAGATCAAATGAGAAAAAAGGTAAATAAATTATTGACAATTTTACTTGCTTTGACTATTTTTTTAAATTCATTTAATGTTGTGTACGCAAGTGAGGAAAATAAGACATCTTTGGGTTCAGATGCATCTGTGGAAATGGAAGTAGAGGGAACAGATTCTGTTGGAGAAATGCTTGCATCGGAAATTCAAACACAAAAAGATGAGCGATTTCAAAATGAAGGTAATTGTATTATGTCTTTGAAATTTGAAGGCGAAGATAAAGACGATGATCAATCCAGTAGAAATGTTGCCTGTGTTTCATTTTCGGTAAAATCAGAAGCACAACTAATTGTTGGAGTGTATGATGAAAATCATATTCAGATGTTAGATTATGAAAAAACAGAAGTAAATAAAGATGATACATATAAAGCGATAATTTTTGACATAGACGAAATGCCAGAATATTTTACAGCTACAGCGTACTTGCTTAGCAAGGAAAATAATCGTCCCCTTTGTCAAGAGTATACAACTGAAATGTATACAAAAGAAATGCAGGAGCTGGAAAAATCTACAGTAGATGATTATGCTCCAGAAGACGTATTACAGTTGGATGGTAACAATAAAGAAACTAATTTTGCAGTTTATAATAATGATACTGTTGTAATAGAGGAAAATGAAGGCATAAATGAACTGAAAGATATGGGAAATGGCATTATCGAAATTGATAATGCGGATCAGAAAATTATCGGACTTAAACAGGGTGATACCTTATCTTATAAGTACATGGATGGATCTGTTTTATTAATAAAAGTTATGTCCGTTAAAGTAGATGGGACAACGGTTATAATTACTCAATCTGACGATACGGATCTGACAGATTATTTTGATTATATAAAAATAGATGCAGACGGTGGAAGCGGAGATGCTGAAATTGATAATAATAATCTGGAGTCAGGAGTTACATATTTAGAAGAAGCGACAGAAAATGCTCCGGCGGTAGGGGCATTGGATGGGGATGGAAGCATAAGTGCATCAGTGGCATACAAAATTAAACGAGGAGCTATCAAGGGAAGTGTAGGGCTTAAGCTTAATTTTCATATCCAATTTTATTGTTCTTTAAGTTATAAGTATTTTTCAATGGAGACTGAATACTCAAATTCGATTTCAGTAGAATTTTCTGGAAAATGTGATCTGACAAAGATACAACTTTCCAAACTCACACAATATCCGATACCATGTATTAAGGTTAAGTGTCAATTATATTTTGTTGTAAGTGCATCTGGAGAATTGAAATGGGAAGGAGAATGGAAAGGAAGTATTGGATTTAGATATGACAGCAACTCTGGAATAGACGATAAAGCACCATTTTATAATCCTAATATCAAAAATGAAATAAAAATGGAAGGAAAACTATTTCTTGGTTTATGTATAGTTCCGGATTTATCTGTCATTGATGAAAATGTGTGCAAAGCAGAGATGGACGCGACTAGTGGACTAGAAGTAGTTGGGAAAAAACTGATTGCCACGAGCAGTGATGATATGGTTCATGAATGCAATAAGTGTATTGATGGAAAAATTAATGTAAAAATAGAAGCAAAAGCTAAATTAAATATATTGAAAGACTGGAAAGATATAGAATGTAAAATTGCATCTATTACATTAAAAATAACAGATTTTTATTGGAGCACAGATAAAAATGAATTTGGTTTCCGCAAATGCCCTCACACAAGTTATAAAGTCGATATAACTGCAATCGATGATAATGACAATGCAGTTCCAGAAGGTGAAGTTACTGTATATGATAAAAAAACGGGAAAAGCTGTGGACATTACATTAAAAAATGGAAACAAACAGTCTTGTGTGAAATTGAATGATAAAGGAAAACAGAGTATTTATTTGCAAAATGGAAGTTATACTGTCAAGGTCACAAAAGGAAGAGAAAAAGGTGAAGGAAGTCTTAGCGTTGGAAACAGAAAAACTTCAAAAAAGATTACGGTTCAAGGTGAAGTAAGCTGGACATTAAGTAATGGAATACTCCGTGTTTCTGCTCAGGGGAAAATGCCGGATTATGGTTGGGGTGAAAATGCCGCTCCATGGAAGACACGGGAAAAGGAAATACGAAAAGTTATTATAAATGCAGGAATTACATATATAGGTAAATCAGCATTTGAAGGATGTGAAAATCTGGTAGAGGTACAAATTGCAAAGGGAATAAAATCAATAGGTGCATATGCGTTTAAAGATTGTGAACGACTGGAAACAGTTGAAATGCCTGACAGCGTGACAAAAATTGGAAATAGTGTATTTTATAATTGCTATAAACTTACAAATTTCCAATTGCCATCTAACATCCGCGAAATTGGCGAAAGAGCATTTCAGGATTGTAACAGTATACATGATATTATTCTTCCAGAGACGTTGAAAAAAATTGATTTTGGAGCTTTTATCTGCTGTCATAGTCTGAAATCAATAAAAATACCGTCAAGTATTGAACCAGGAGGGATAGGCGGAAGTACATTCTGGGAATGCAAAGGATTGGAAAAGGTTGAGATACCAGCAGTAGGTGGAGTTATGGATCGAATGTTCTATAATTGTGTGAATTTGAAAGAAGTAATACTTCATGAGGGGATTTCTTGGATTGGTGATTGTGCATTTGGGAAATGCAGTAGTCTGGAAACCATAGAATTGCCTGAGAGTGCTGAAATAGAAGGAGGCGCTTTGTTTGAGGATTGTACATCCCTTAAAAAAGTGATTTTTAAAGGAAAAGGAATAACTACTCTTGGAACAAATATGTTTAAAAATTGTACAAGCTTGATAGAGATAGAGATACCAGATTCAGTGGAGTATATTGATCATAGTGCTTTTGCCAATTGTACGAAATTATCAAAAATGTATTTTAAAGGAGAAATGCCTGGCATAAATAGAATGTATGCGTTTACTAATTGTAATTTCACTGCATATTATCCGGAAGGAGATGAAACCTGGGATGGAATTGAAGAAATAGAGTTCCAGAACGCAAAAATCAAATGGGTTCCGTATAAGGTTGCAAATGTAAGGAACGCAGATGTGTTGACGGAAGATTTAGAGAATCTGGATCCGGACGAAAGTGCTGAGCAGGCGAGTGTAGAGTTTGAAGATTCAGATATGCAGATAGATCGGGATGATGGAGAGGAAACAGAATCTGAGATAGAAGATGATTTAGACCAGATAACAAATGAAGAAGTATCGGAGATTACGTTTGAAGATGGCGAGAGTATAGATGGTGAAGAAAGTGAGGAAGAAGATGCTATTATTAACGAAATAGAAGTTCCTGTTAGCAATGCGAAAGAAGGGGGAGGGGAACAAAATTCCATGTATACTCAAACTGGGTTAAGACCAAATGGATCTTATCTTTTTGTGGCATTATATGATGATATGGAAGAAGAATTGTTGGCTGCATCGAATGTTCTTTATATTGACCAGAAAACAGCAGATGAAGCAGGAACTGTTTCGTTTAAATATAAAATGAAAACAAATTATACTAATCCGGTACTACTTATTGTGGGTACTCCATTGTGTAATATTGAAGATGCGCAGATTGAAGTTGATTCACTGACAGCAAATGGGAAAGTTCAGTTTCCTGAAATATCTGTTACATATGATGGAAAAAAACTTATAGAAAATTCTGATTATGAGATTGATGGAGATACCTGGGCTGTTGATGCAGGAACTTATTTATTAACTGTTACTGGAATTAATGAGTATGGAGGAAGTGTAACAAAAGAATATAAAGTAAACCAGGCACAGCCAATGAAGCCTGCGGAGCATAAGCATGTTTATGGAGCATGGAAGACTGTAAGAAAATCAACGGCTTTAGTTGCAGGATATAGTCAAAGAACCTGTAAAGGTTGCGGAAAGACAGAACAAAAGAAACTCGCTAAGCTTGCCCCTACCGGTTCGTTGAACATGACGTCAATTCCGTTAAAGGTAAAACAAAAAACAACTGCTTTAAAAGTATCTGGACTTGCAAGTGGTGATTATATAAAAGTTTATACTAGCAGTAACAAGAAGATTTTTACCGTTACAAAAAAAGGTAAGATTACAGCTGTCAAAGCTGGGAAGGCAGTTTTGACTGTAAAATTGGCAAGTGGAAAACAGTTAAAGGCAAAAGTAAAAGTCCAGAAAGGAACGGTAAAAACTTCAAAGGTTACGGTTGCTGAACGAAGCAAAGTGTTGAAAAAAGGAAAATCATATAAGATTAAGGCTTTGATCTCGCCATTGACAAGCCAAGAAAAAGTAACATATTCAACATCAAATAAAAAAGTGGCAACAGTTAGCAAAACTGGAAAAGTAGTTGCCAAGAAGAAAGGTAAGGTGGTCATCACTGTAAAATCTGGTAAGAAAAATGCAAAAGTAAAAATTACAGTAAAATAGGGAAGGAGAGAATATTTCGTGAAAAAATTAATTAATGTGATGAAAAAGGTAATGTTATTTTTATTAGTCGTTGCCATGTGCGTGCCGTGCATGGAGGTCAATGAAGCACAGGCAGCAAAAATGTCATACAAGAAGACCGAAAGAATATATAGCAAGACCTTATGTGGATGGATCACGCATCCAAAAAAAGTAAAAATTACAGATGATCTGCGTGCTCGTTCAGGTTGGAGTTATAATGATACAGGAAAAAAAGTATATATACATAAAAGTTATTGCTCTGATATGTCAATGTGGATTATGAAAGATTTAAATGCAGATGGTATTCCGGAATATATTACATATATGCCGCATGGACAGATGTTGATCCTGACAATATATAAAAATCGGGTGAAAGTTTTGGCTGTGTTGCAGACATCTTCGTGGATCGGACCGAGTATTTATTACAACAAGAGGACAAACACATTTACAATTACAACAATGATTACTGCCAGAACTGTTTCGAGAAATGTCTACAAAATACGAAAAGGAAAATTGCATCGTGTGGCGACATTATCAGATTATGTAGGTATGGTAATGAACATAAGTGGTTATCAGCCGATTTACAGATACCTGAATGGAAAAAAGGTTTCAAAAAAGAAATATTACAAATACTACAATAAATATTGCAAAAATACGAGACATATTAACTGGACAGCTAGTCAGGGCTAAACAAAACTGAGAAAGGAAACCATTTATGAAAACAAGAAAAAAATCTTTATACGGCGGGGTAATATTGTTTCTGAGTGTATTTCTGTTATTTCTTGTATTTGCAGTAAAGCCTGTTAAGGCATTTTCAAATACAACCGTAATCAGCACAAAAGGAAAGACGTTTTATTTAGTAGAGCAGTCTTCACGCACACAGTATAAAAATATCACTAAACTGTATCAGAGAACCAGTTATGGAAATAAACTGGTTGCTAATATGAGTTATAGTGGAAATGCAGGAATAACTTACAGTCTCAACTATGGAAATAAGCTGTACTTTTGCGTGGAGGAATCTGGGCTTTATTATAATACATATACCTACACAATTGGTAAAAAGGGATTCCGAAAAGAGCGAAATGGCCTTAAGCTTATAGATCGAAGAGGAAAATATGCAATTGCGTATATACATGAGGCGACAGATATAGCTCCTAATAGATACTGTCTGTATAATCTTTCATCAAAGAAATGCCAATCTATAGGCTATGGATATGGTATCAGATTTATAGGAAAGCAGATATATTATGTGAAATCATCCAGGAATATGAAACAGGCTCAGATAATCCGATGCAATTATAATGGTTCAAGGAAAAGAGTTTTAAAGAGATTGAAGAACTCGTGGAATATGAGTGGTTTTAGATTTATAAATGCTCATAAAGTACGATATCATATTAGCAATGATTATACACAACCGTTTATGAGTGCAAATAAAACAGTAAGGTTTTAAAAAAGATACCACACAAAAGATTTCAAAAGAATAATTGAAAGAGCTATGCAATTTCTATTAAGAGGGAACAGCCAGTCTGTTCCCTTTCTCGCTAACTTATGGTAAGATTAATCCGATATTATTGCGAACACACAGGAGGAATTTTCCATGAATATAACAATGCTTGGAACAGGAAATGCAATGGTTACGGAATGTTATAATACATGTTTTGTACTGGAAGATGGGGATAAACATCTACTCGTGGATGGTGGCGGTGGAAATACCCTGATTCGCCAGTTGAAACAGGCTGGTTTTGACTGGAAAGATATGCGAGAGATCTTTGTGACCCACAAACATGTGGATCATCTGATGGGAATCATCTGGATGATCCGTATGATCTGTCAGAATATGAAACAAGGACAGTATGAAGGCGAGGCCTGGATTTACGGACATGATGAGGTCATCAGTCTGCTGAAAGATTTTGCGGAGATGCTTTATCCGGCAAAACAGACCTGCTTTATCGGAGACCGCCTGCATCTGGTTGTCGTAAACGATGGCGAAGAAAGAGAACTGATGGGGCATAAGGTCACCTTTTTTGACATTCAGTCTACAAAAGCAAAACAGTACGGGTTCTGTATGGATATGGGAAACGGTGGGAAGCTTACCTGCTGTGGAGATGAACCATATAATGAATGCGAGAAAAAATATGCCAGGAACAGCAAATGGCTTCTTCATGAAGCATTCTGTCTGCATGATCAGGCAGATGTTTTTCACCCATATGAGAAACATCATTCAACGGCAAAAGATGCCAGTGAACTGGCAGAACAGCTGGGAGTGCAGAATCTAATCCTTTATCACACAGAGGATAAAAATATTGTACGTCGTAAAGAATTATATACAGAAGAGGGAAAGAAATATTTCAGCGGTAATCTGTATGTGCCGGAAGATCTGGAAAAGATTGAATTATAGGCAAAATTATGGTATTGTATAACAGTATATGATTATTTATATTTATTATATAGAAAGAAGGTGAAGCTGTGGTTGAATTAGATCAGTTCAAGAGTATTCTTGCAACATACACAGAACCATTAGTGGAAGTGAGGGATTCACTTTGACCTCGCTAATAAAGAGCAGAGGGTTGAAGAATTAGAGCGTGAAATGGAAGCGCCGGACTTCTGGGATAATGCAGAAGTTTCCCAGCAGAAGATGAAAGAACTCAAGAGCATGAAGGACGATATGGAAATCTATCACAGTCTGGAAACCCAGATGGAAGATATGGAGACCATGATCGAGATGGGCTATGAGGAAAATGATCCGGAAATCATTCCGGAGATTCAGGAAATGCTGGATGAATTTCAGAAGAATTTTGACAGTATTCGTGTCAAAACTTTATTATCAGGAGAATATGACAGTGAAAATGCGATCATTAAGCTGAATGCCGGAGCCGGTGGAACAGAAGCCTGCGACTGGTGCGGAATGCTTTATCGTATGTACAGCCGCTGGGTAGACCGTAAGGGATTTACAATGGAAGTTCTGGATTATCTGGATGGAGATGAAGCAGGTGTCAAGTCTGTTACATTCCAGGTAAATGGTGAAAATGCTTATGGTTATCTGAAATCCGAAAAGGGTGTACATCGTCTGGTACGTATTTCACCGTTTAATGCAGCCGGTAAACGTCAGACCTCATTTGTGTCCTGCGATGTTATGCCGGATATTAAAAAAGATCTGGATGTTGAGATCAATGATGATGATATCCGTATTGATACCTATCGAAGCAGTGGTGCCGGCGGACAGCATATCAACAAGACATCTTCTGCGATCCGTATCACACATTTCCCGACAGGAATCGTGGTACAGTGCCAGAATGAACGTTCTCAGCATATGAATAAAGATAAGGCCATGCAGATGCTGAAAGCGAAGCTGTATCTTCTGAAACAGCAGGAAGCAGAGGCAAAGCTTTCCGGTATTCGTGGTGAAGTTACTGATATCGGCTGGGGAAACCAGATCAGATCCTATGTTATGCAGCCATATACGATGGTAAAAGACCACAGAACCAGTGAAGAGACCGGTAATGTGGATGCCGTCCTGGATGGAGACATTGATCCATTCATTAATGCATATCTGAAATGGATCGCTCTGTCAAATAAACCAGCAGAGCAGCAGTAATCCCGGCGTGTGCTGCGAACGAGGTGAGCAGTAACACAAAATCAGTTTTCAGCCTGTTTGGAGCGACAAAAAATCCTTGCAGAGTGTGGGCTGGTATGATAACATATCCCTCGTAGGGAAACACGTGTCCTTGATATATGGACATGCCCGAAGAGGGATATGTATTATTTTGGTTACAAGTAGTATCCATAATGTGACTGATATACACTGTAAAAGGATTAAGGACTCAACAGGAACAGGAAGATTGGAATGGAAAAAACAACAGAGAAGAAAAAGTATTTTGTAGTCAGGGAGCGGGCAGTTCCGGAAGTATTGTTGAAGGTGGTACAGGCAAAGCGCCTGCTTGATTCAGGCAGGGCACAGACTGTGCAGGATGCAGCAGAACAGACCGGAATCAGTCGAAGCTCCTTTTATAAATATAAGGATGATATTTTTCCTTTTCACGAAGAGGCAAGAGGAAAGACCATTACCTTCATTATTCAGATGGATGATGAACCAGGACTTTTATCTGTAGTACTTCAGACCATTGCACATTTTCATGGAAATATTCTTACGATTCATCAGAGTATTCCAATCAATGGAATCGCAACTCTCACACTCAGTGTAGATATTCTTCCGGGAGAGGGAGATGCAGAGGCCATGGTTGAAGAAATCGAAAGTCGGGAAGGAATTCATTATCTGAAGATCCTTGGAAGAGAATAGAAATTTTTTTACACAGGAGGAAGATATGGTTAATATTGCGGTATTAGGATACGGTACAGTTGGAAGTGGTGTCGTGGAGGTTATCAACACAAACCACGAAAGCATTAATAAACGGGCAGGTCAGGAGATCAATATCAAATATGTTCTCGACCTCAGAGATTTTCCGGGAGATCCGGTACAGGAAGTTCTGGTACATGATTATGAGATCATTGCCAACGATCCGGAAGTAGACATTGTAGTAGAAGTTATGGGCGGTATTGAACCGGCATATACCTTTGTAAAGAGAGCACTGGAAGCAGGTAAGAGTGTCTGCACTTCCAATAAAGCACTGGTTGCAAAGCATGGCCCGGAGCTGATGGAGATTGCAAAAGAAAAGAACATCAACTTCCTGTTTGAGGCAAGCTGCGGTGGTGGAATTCCGATCATTCGAGCACTTAACGGATCTCTGACAGCAGATGAAGTCGATGAGATCACAGGAATCTTAAATGGAACTACCAACTACATGATGTACAAGATGGCAACAGAAGGTTCTGATTTTGATGTGGTTCTTAAAGAAGCACAGCAGAAGGGATATGCAGAGGCTGATCCGACTGCAGACGTAGAAGGTTATGATGCATGCCGTAAGATCGCAATCCTGTCCTCTCTGGCTTATGGAAAGTTTTTGAATTATGAAGATGTTTATACAGAAGGAATCACAAAGATCACACCAGAAGATATGTTATATGCAGAAGAACTTGGCATGACCATTAAACTTCTCGGAACCAGCCGAAAACTGGGCGAGGACACATTCACCGCACTGGTTGCACCGTTCCTGGTTGGCCAGAAGAGCCCGTTATACAGCGTTAATGATGTTTTTAATGCTGTTTTTGTACATGGAAACATGCTTGGAGATGCGATGTTCTACGGAAGTGGAGCAGGAAAGCTTCCAACAGCAAGTGCAGTGGTGGCAGATGTTGTTGATGAAGCGAAGAATCTTCATGAAAATATTGCAACAAACTGGTCAAATGAGCCGATGAAACTGACTCCGATGGATGAGACGGAGGGAAGATTTTTCGTAAGAGTCAAAGGTGTGACGGAAGCACAGGCAGAAGCCGCTTTTGGAAAACTTCAGATTGTAAAAGTTGCTTCTCTTCCAGATGAATTCGGATTCATTACAGAGTGCATGAAACAGAAAGAATATAAAGAAAAGATCAGTAAACTGAATGGTGAAGTGATCGCAATGATCCGTGTAAAGGATTGATAAAATCGTATTCCGGGAGGAAACTATGTTAATAGTAAAGAAATTCGGAGGTACATCTGTAGCAAACAAAGAACGTATCTACAATGTTGCCAACAGATGTGTTGAAGAATATAAAAAAGGAAATGATGTGGTAGTCGTTCTTTCTGCAATGGGAAAATATACGGATGAACTGATCTCCATGGCAGAAGATATTAATGAAAAACCACCAAAAAGAGAAATGGATATGCTCTTTACGATTGGAGAACAGATGTCTGTATCTCTGATGGCAATGGCATTTGACAAACTGGGAGTTCCGGCGGTATCACTGAATGCATTTCAGGTAGCTATGCATACGACAAGTGTGCATGGAAATGCCCGTCTCAAAAGAATTGATACAGAACGTATCCGCAGAGAACTGGAAAATCATAAGATCGTCGTTGTTACAGGATTCCAGGGAGTCAATAAATACGATGATTATACAACTCTGGGAAGAGGCGGTTCTGACACGACTGCAGTTGCTCTTGCAGCAGCTCTTCATGCAGATGCCTGTGAAATCTATACAGATGTAGACGGAGTTTATACAGCAGATCCACGTAAGGTTCCGAAAGCACGTAAGCTGAAAGAAATTACGTATGATGAGATGCTGGATCTTGCAACGCTTGGGGCAGGAGTACTTCATAACCGTTCTGTAGAGATGGCGAAGAAATATGGAGTACCGCTTGTGGTACGTTCCAGTCTGAATAACAGTGAGGGAACTGTCGTAAAGGAGGAAGTTACAGTGGAAAGAATGCTGATCAGCGGTGTTGCGCTTGATACAGAGGCGGTAAGGATTGCCGTTATCGGTCTGAAAGATGTACCGGGTATGGCGTTTAAATTATTTGATGTTCTTGCTAAAAAACATATTAATGTTGATGTTATTCTGCAGTCTATCGGACGTGCAGGTACAAAGGATATTTCCTTTACGGTAGATGGCAAAGATCTGGATGATGCAATTGCGACTCTTGAAGAAAATAAAGCCAGACTTGGCTATCAGGAACTGCATTCAGAGAGAAATATTGCAAAACTTTCTATTGTTGGTGCAGGAATGATGAGCAACCCTGGTGTTGCTGCAAAAATGTTTGAAAGCCTTTATAATGAGGGTGTAAACATTAATATGATCTCAACTTCTGAGATTCGAGTAACTGTTCTGATCAATGAAAAAGATGGTGTGAGAGCCATGAATGCAGTACATGATGCATTTAATCTTGCAGACTGATACAGGATGTCGGGATCATTGCAGAAGTAAGGAACAGTAAAATTCAAAATATGTAAATTCCATCTTCGGTTTTGCGAAGGTGGAATTTTTGTCTGATGCCTGAAAAAAGGCAGATAGGAGAAAAATGACTGGACAGAGAAAGTACTGGAAATCCTATGCAAAGAGTAATCTGAAGGGAAACTGGGGGATTGCAATTGCTGCAATGCTGGCCGTTGTAGCTGTAAATTTTATCGGAAATATTTTTGCTGTACAGCTGTTTCCGGGAGATTCCGTATTTGCATTGGTATTAAGCGAAATTTTTGTGTTTATTGTATCTCTGATAGGAATGATCTTCAGTACCGGATACAGCTATATGCAGCTGAATATCTGCAGAGGCAGGGATTACAGCCTGAGTGATCTGCTGTATATGTTTCATAACCAGCCGGACAGAGTACTGGTTGCCGGACTGGTCGTGGCGTTGATCGACACAGTGGTGCAGATTCCATTCTATTATGTGACTTATATGGTAAATCCGGGAGAGACTGTGGAAAGCATGATTCACTGGTATCAGCTTCTGTTGGGGGCGTGGCTTCTTGCAATGGTATTGAGTGTGATTTTTACAGTGCCATTTGCACTGACATTCTATTTTCTGGCTGATGATCCGGAAATGGGTGGTATAGAGGCACTGAAAGCAAGTACACATGCCATGAAGGGGCACATCTGGCAGTATCTGATGTTGGAACTTAGTTTTGTCCCACTGCTGTTTTTATCACTGTTTACTCTTTATATTGGGCTGCTGTGGCTGATGCCGTATATGCAGTTTACAGAAACTGCATTTTATATGTATGTAACAGGAGAACTCGATCAGCAGAGAACTGACCGGCAGCATACGGGAATCCAGGAGATATCTGACCGAACCGGTGATGATTATAATTCAGAAGCATAGAACAGAAAACAAAATATAAAAGATACAATGATTATCATGCATGAAAAAGGAGACTATAATGGATATTATTCAGGTGATAACCAAAGAACTTAATGTGGAAAAATGGCAGGTAGAAGCTGCAGTCAAATTGATTGACGAAGGCTGTACTATCCCGTTTATTTCCCGATACCGTAAAGAAGCAACGGGTTCTTTAAATGATGAACAGCTTCGTACTCTTCATGAAAGACTGACCTATCTTCGTAATCTGGAAGAAAAAAAGAATCAGGTACTTGGAAGTATTGAAGAGCAGGGAAAACTGACGGCAGAGTTGAAGAAACAGATCCTTGATGCACAGACACTGGTCGTAGTAGAGGATCTTTATCGTCCATTCCGACCGAAACGCCGTACCCGCGCAATCATTGCGAAGGAAAAAGGACTGGAACCGCTGGCAAATATCATTATGCTTCAGATGACAGTCAAGCCGATTGAAGAAGAAGCACAGGATTTTGTATCAGAAGAAAAAGGTGTGGAAACCGTAGCAGATGCGATCAATGGAGCCAAAGATATTATTGCAGAGCACATTTCTGATGAGGCAGATTATCGTATTTATCTTCGTAAACTGACTATGGACAGAGGTTCTGTTGCTTCTACAGCGAAGAAACCGGAAGAATCTTCTGTTTATGAAATGTATTATGAATTTGAAGAGCCGATCAAAAAGCTTGCGGGACATCGTGTGCTTGCCCTGAATCGTGGTGAGAAAGAAAAAATCCTTACGGTTAAAGTCAATGCACCGGAAGAAGAAGCAATGGGATGGCTTCAGAAACAGGTCATTACAAAAGAAAATCCAATTACAAAACCGATTCTTCGCGAAGTAGTGGAAGACAGTTACAAACGTCTGATCGCACCTGCGATTGAGCGTGAGATCCGAAGTGATCTGACAGAAAAGGCCGAAGACGGGGCAATCCATGTATTTGGAAAGAATCTGGAGCAGCTTCTGATGCAGCCTCCAATCGTTGGTAAAGTAGTTCTTGGATGGGACCCGGCTTTCCGTACAGGCTGTAAACTGGCTGTTGTAGATGAGACAGGAAAGGTCCTTGATACAACTGTTATTTATCCGACAGCGCCGACAAATGATGCAAAGATCCGCGCTGCAAAAGAAACACTTAAGAAGCTGATCAAAAAGTATAATGTTTCTCTGATCTCTCTGGGCAATGGAACAGCATCCAGAGAATCTGAGCAGATCATTGTAGAACTTCTGAAAGAAATTCCAGAGAAGGTACAGTATGTGATCACAAATGAGGCAGGAGCTTCTGTATATTCCGCAAGTAAACTGGCAACTGAGGAATTCCCTAATTTTGATGTCGGACAGAGAAGTGCGGCTTCTATCGCAAGACGTCTGCAGGATCCGCTGGCAGAGCTGGTCAAGATCACTCCACAGTCTATCGGTGTAGGACAGTATCAGCATGATATGAATCAGAAGAAGCTCGGAGAGGCTCTGAGTGGAGTCGTAGAGGATTGCGTAAATAAAGTTGGGGTGGATCTGAATACAGCATCTGCATCCCTTCTGGAATATATTTCAGGTATCAGTAAAGTGATTGCGAAGAACATCGTGGCTTATCGTGAAGAGAACGGAAGATTTGAAAGTCGTCGTGAGCTTCTCAAAGTTGCAAAACTCGGACCGAAAGCATTTGAACAGTGTGCAGGTTTTGCACGTATCACAGGCGGAAAGAATCCGCTGGATGCGACAAGTGTTCATCCGGAAAGCTATGAAGCTGCGCAGAAGGTTCTGGAAAAACTGGGATACAAACCAGAAGATATCACTGTTGGCAAACTGAGTGGTATTTCCAGACAGATTAAGAATTACAAAAAACTGGCAGAAGAGCTTGGCGTTGGTGAACCGACACTTCGTGATATTGTCAAAGAGCTGGAAAAACCGGCACGAGATCCTCGTGATGAGATGCCGAAGCCGGTACTGAGAACAGATGTACTTGATATGAAGGACCTGAAAGAAGGCATGATCCTTAAAGGAACCGTACGTAATGTAATTGACTTTGGGGCGTTTGTCGATATCGGTGTACATCAGGATGGACTTGTGCATATCTCTGAGATGACAGAGAGATATATCAAACATCCACTGGAGGCAGTGTCTGTTGGGGATGTTGTAGATGTACGAGTGATTGGAGTGGATTTGAAGAAGAAGCGAATCAGCTTGTCCATGAAGGGGATCAAATAAAGCAGGGAAGAAATATATGACGGGCTTGCAGATAGGATGAATGATGCGTAAGAGAAGGATGTGTGTGCAGGATGAATGTGCATGGATCCCTGAAACGGCTTCATCGCCCGGAAATACTAAGAATATACCCTGTCTGTTAAAAACATGAATCAAAAGTGCATAACTCGCCTGACGGCTCAGACAATGCACTTTATGCTTCATAACACAGACTGGGTATATTCAAGTATTTCTACGGACGATTGCAGAGGTTTCTGGAATTCATGCACATTATACCTGCCCGTTCAACATACTGGTACTTACGCAAACATACATCCCATCTGCAGCCCGTTTTTACGTTTTCGCAAGCTTTATAAAAGCCCCTTAACCCGGACAGCGCTATTTATAGTATCGTGCGGGGAAAATAACCGGATTATGCCTATCAAAGCCATGCTGTCGATTTCCTGCTCCTTGCTATAGCCTTCTGCGGCGTGTGGTCGGGCTCCCTCCGGGAAGGAGGCAGCTGAGCGAGATGGGGGAGAAGGTAAAGATAAAATATTTGGAATTAAAAATAGACTTAAGAATATTATAGAAAATATGAGTAGAGTTATGATTGGAGTTATTATAGAAACTATAGAAGGAATTGAGACGATTTTCTTACTGCGAACATAAAGTATATTTTCTCAAATTACAGCAACTAAAAAAGATATATGATTAATTCAACATCTGCAAGAATCCTGGAAGTTCTTAGGAATGTTCCGAGTGCGTTATTCATAAAAATCACACTGTTTGAGCGTCAGCGAGTTTGTGATTTTTATGAATGCATTTAACACGAGGGTTATTCCTTAGTACTTCCGGATGATGAAGCCGTTGAAGAATCATATATCTTTACTTAGTTGCGTGAATATTAATAGTAATATCAATAGTAATATTACTTCTTTAATGTTTGCGTAAAAGAAAAACCATATCTTTTACGAAATCCCCATCTCAGCTCAGCAGAGCAGAATCATTGGAGAACTCCTGTCCGCTGGCTTTCTCAAACTGATCCAGCAGATTTCTTACCGTAAGCTTCTTCTTTTCTTCCCCCTGAATATCCAGGATGATCTTTCCTTCCATCATCATGATCAGGCGGTTTCCGTGTGTAATAGCATCTTGCATGTTATGAGTGATCATCATAGTTGTCAGATGATCGCGGTTTACGATCATCTCAGTGATCTCAAGGACCTTGGCTGCTGTTTTCGGGTCAAGGGCTGCGGTATGCTCATCGAGGAGCAGAAGCTTTGGTTTCTGGAGGGTTGCCATCAGCAGAGTAAGTGCTTGGCGCTGTCCACCGGAGAGAAGTCCGACTTTGGAAGTAAGGCGATCTTCCAGTCCAAGGCCAAGAATCTTCAGAAGTTCTTTATATTCTTCGCGTTCTTTCTTTGTGATTCCTGGTTTCAGGAAACGTGTTTTGCCGCGACGTTTAGCAAGGGCAAGGTTTTCTTCAATTCCCATTGTGGCAGCTGTTCCTGTCATAGGATCCTGGAATACGCGTCCCAGGTAAGCTGCTCTTTTGTGCTCGGATAATTTGGTAACGTCGATTCCGTCAATGATGATCTGGCCTTCATCGACCATCCAGGTACCTGCAACAGCGTTCAGCATCGTGGATTTACCGGCACCATTACCACCGATAACAGTTACGAAATCTCCCTCGTTCAGTGTAAGGTTCAGACCATTCAGAGCCACTTTCTCATTAATGGTTCCAGGATTAAAGGTTTTATATATATTCTTAAGTTCTAGCATTATTTGTTACCTCCACGTTTTACTGGTTTAGAAAAATACTTTGCTTTCCAGTATGGAACAGCAAGGAAGACTGCAACTACAAGTGCGGACAGCATCTTCAGAAGGTCTGTATCAATACCCATCCAGATAACTGTCTGGAGTACCAGATAGTAGAGGATAGAACCAAAAGCAACGCTGAGAAGACGAAGCGCAAAGTTATGGAAGATCTTTCCAAAGATTGCTTCACCGATGATAACTGCAGCAAGACCGATAACGATAGCACCACGTCCCATGTTGACATCAGCAAATCCCTGATACTGTGCAAGGAGAGCACTGGAAAGCGCAACCAGTCCGTTGGAGATCATAAGACCAAGAACTTTACATACATCCGTATTGATTCCCTGTGCACGGGACATATTCGGATTACATCCGGTAGCGCGGAGGGAGCATCCAAGTTCTGTACCGAAGAACCAGTAAAGGATTGCAATCAGAACAACGATAAAGATTGCAACGATGAAAATTGTATTCTGATAAAATGGAACATTTTTTACATTACGGAGGGAAACAAGCAGATCAAATTTGTTTCCGTTTACTGCCTGGTTTGCTTTTCCCATGATCTTAAGGTTGGCAGAGTAAAGACCAAGCTGAGTCAGGATTCCAGCGAGGATCGCAGGGATTCCCATGAATGTGTGGAAGATACCTGTAGCGAGACCGGCAAGCATTCCGGCTCCGGTAGCAGCAAGCATAGAAACCCACACACTGTGACCGCTCATCAGCATCATAACGCAGACAGCACCGCCAGTACACATGGTGCCGTCAACAGTAAGGTCGGCTACATCGAGGATACGGAAGGTGAGATAAACACCAATTGCCATGATTCCCCAGATCAGACCCTGCGCAGCAGCGCCTGGAAGTGCATTGATTAAAGTAAGAATATTCATTTTTCAGTTCCTCCTGATAGCACAGAAAGCGAGAAAGGATAATTCCTTTCCCGCTGCCTGTATAAATTTGTAATGTTTGATTATCTTCGAAAATTATTCAGCCTCTTCGGTTGTTTCCTCTTCAGATGTCTCGTCTTTTGCTGCATCATCATCAGAAGCTTCTTCTTCGTCTGCACCGATTGCTACATAATCATCCGGAACTTCAATACCGAGTTCTTCACAGATTTCCGGGTTGTATTCTTTTGTGAACTGTGGAGCATATTCAATTGGCATTTTGGAAATATCTTCACCATCTACAAGAACTTTGAGAGCCATTTTACCGGTAGCAACACCGAGGTCATAGTAGTTGATGGAAAGTGTGGCAACACCGCATCCTTCACAGATACCTTCTTCACCTGCGATTACCGGAACTTTTTCCGGAAGACAGATGTTGTTGATGATCTCTGTATTAGATGCAACAGTATTATCAGTCGGAACATAGATCACATCACTCTCAGTAGCTGCTGTTGTAGCAACAGAAGAGAGGTCGTTGGAGTCTGAGAATGCATAGTAAGTACATGTGTAACCTAATTTCTCAAGAGCTGCTTTTACTGTATCAACCTGATACTGGGAATTGGCTTCTGCTGAACAGTAGATAAGACCAACATTTTTTGCATCTGGGAACAGTTCGTTGAGCATTGCAGCCTGATCTTCAAGCGGAGCAAGGTCTGATGTACCGGAGATGTTTCCGCCAACAGTTCCATCGAAATCATCCAGATCAAGTGCTACACCGTATTCTGTAACAGCTGTACCAAGAATCGGGATATCAGATGTTCCTGCTGATGCTGCCTGAAGTGCAGGTGTAGCGTTTGCAAGAATCAGATCAACGTTTTTAGAAACAAAGTCGGTGATGATTGTAGAACATGTATTGGAATCACCCTGAGCGTTCTGCTCATCGAAAGTTACTTTATCGCCAAGTTCTTCTGTGATCGCATCTTTGAATCCCTGTGTTGCAGCGTCCAGTGCTTCGTGCTGTACGAGCTGGCAGATACCGATGTTGTATGTTTTATCATCTGCTTTATCTGCTGCAAATACGCTGACACCACCCATGCCAACTACCATTGTTGCAGACAGAATGCCTGCTAAAATCTGCTTTTTCATATTTT
>OLOQ01000087.1_pt1 | contig 98069 bp, 94 predicted proteins | sample 1673101 | NCBI WGS metagenome assembly OLOQ01 (sample SAMEA3136754, study PRJEB25190) | human gut metagenome | biome: human gut; feature: human-associated habitat; material: faeces | place: Austria | collected 2013 | reverse complement strand
ATATGGGCGAGTGGTGGAATTGGTAGACTCGCTAGATTCAGGTTCTAGTGTTCACTGCGGACGTGCGGGTTCAAGTCCCGCCTCGCCCACCAAAGAAGAAGGACATCCGTGCGGGTGTCCTTCTTTCTGTCTATGAGTTTAATTGTTTTGCCGGATCATACAGAAAAAATGATGTGAGGATTTCATGGAAAAAACGAAGCGTTCTTTTCTTCCGTGGGGGATGGTGTCGACCATTCTGACGCTGGCGTGGCCGACTATGCTGGAAGAACTGATGCAGACGGCGGTGCAGTATATCGACACCGCTATGGTCGGCGCAATCGGTACGCAGGCGACTGCGGCGGTGGGCGCTACCAGCACGGTCAACTGGCTGATTGGCAGCACCGTTGCCGCCATTGGCGTGGGCTTTCTGTCCTTCGTGTCTCAGGCCTGCGGGGCGGGGGATACGAAGCGGGCGGGGAAAGCCTCGTCTCAGGCGGTGCTGGCGGTTCTGGTCTGCGGCACGTTTTTTACTGTGCTGATGCTGGCGCTGAGCAGCAAGGTGCCGGTGTGGATGCAGGTTGACCCGGCTATTCAGGACTTGGCTGCCCAATACTTTTTCATCCTGTACACCCCCATGCTGGCCCGGGCGGCCATTACGATTTTCGGTACGCTGCTTCGTTCGGCAGGGGACGCCAAAACGCCCATGCGGGTCGGTTTTCTGGTGAACGGGGTCAATGTTGTCCTTAACTTTCTGCTCATCTATCCCACGCGGCAGGTGTGGGGCATGACCGTCTTCGGCGCGGGATGGGGCGTCATCGGCGCGGCTGTGGCAAGCGCCATTTCCTTCGTGATCGGCGGCGTGTGCATCACCGTGGTGCTCTGGCGGCACCCGCTGCTGTCTCCCAAGGGGCAGAAACTGCGGCCGGACTGGGATGTGCTGAGGCCCTGCCTGCGGGTGGCGCTGCCCAATGCCTTGCAGCGCTTCGGTACTTCTCTGGGATATGTGGCCTTTGCGTCGATGATCAATTCTCTGGGCGAGATCGCTACCGCCGCCCACACGATCGCCAACACGGTGGAATCCGCGTTTTACATTCCCGGATACGGGATGCAGACTGCGGCGGCGACGCTGGCGGGCAACGCTCTGGGGGCGGGGGACAACCGGCGGGTCAAGGAGCTGGGGCGGATGATTCTGTTTATCGAGGTCAGTCTGATGATCGTCTCCGGGTCGCTGCTGTTCCTGTTCGCGCCCAACATGATGCGTTTGTTTTCCAGAGACGCTCAGGTGATCGCACTCGGGGTCACGGTTCTGCGGATGGTGGCGGTGTCCGAGCCGTTTTACGGCGTGTCCATCATTGTCGAGGGCATGATGCAGGGCATGGGGAACACTATGATGCCCTTTGTTTGCAGCATCGCGGGCATGTGGGGCGTGCGCATTGTGGGCACGTTTATCTGCACCCAGCTGCTGGGGATGGGGCTGGTGTCCGCGTGGGCGTGCATGATCGCCCATAACCTGCTGCTGTTCCTCCTGTTTGCCGGGTACTATCTCAGTGGGAATTGGAATCCCATGAACAGAAAAAACGCCGTTCAGACTGTTAAAACGGCTGATTGATATGGTATTTTGAGCAGCGCAGACGGATTTTTCCGCTGCGTTGCTTTCTTTTGTGCAACGGACTTCGTTTTTCCCCCTTCGGGCGAAAGGGGGTTGACATGATGTATGTCAAACACAAATTGGAAATAGACCTGTCCGGACAGGCGGTCATGCCCCGGGTGGACATGGTGGAGGGCGACCAGTACGCCCGGCAGCTGGAGCTGTCCCTCCTCTGCGGCGGGGAAAGCTGGGAAATTCCCGAGGACGTCCACGCGGCGGTTCGATTCCGGAAGCCCGACGGCACCGGCGGGGAGTACGATTCTCTGCCAGACGGCAGCCCTGCGTGGTCGGCGTCCGGGAACGTGCTGACGGTGGAGCTTGCGCCGCAGGTGCTGTCCTGTCCGGGAAACGGGATACTCTCCGTGGTGCTGACGCAGGGGGACGCCAGAGTTAGCACGTTTCACATTCTGTTTCAGGTTCACGGGGCGATTCCCGGCGGGCTGGAATCAGAGGATTATTTCTGCTATGACGGGCTGCTCAACGCTCCCAAAAACGCCGAGATCGGGCAGTTTTTGAAGGTATCCGGGGTGAACGGGCATGGCATTGTCTCTCAGGTCGAGGCGGTGACGATCCCGCCGCTGGACGAGGCCGTGGATACCGCGCTGGCGCAGGCAAAGGAAAGCGGGGAATTTGACGGCGCGTCCGCTTATGAGATCGCCCAGAACAACGGATTTACCGGCACCGAGGCGGAATGGCTGGAATCCCTGAAGGGCAAATTCAATTCCAATGTGGGGAACATCCGGCTCATCAACATCACCGGGAGGCTGACCTCCGAGCCGGGTGTCATTATAGATTTCCGCACTACCCGCCTTCGGGGCGTGCGGGACCCGCAGGCGGACGACGACGCCGCCACAAGGCGGTACGTCGATCGGGCAGTGACGGGCTACACGGTGCCGTCCTACTGGCAGGAGGCCGTGGATGCGGCTGCCGCCAAAGTAACGGCAAAGCAGGACGCGGGCGGTATGGACTGTGTGACGTTTGCTCTGTTTTCGGATGTTCATGCCGTTCCTGACAGCACCACGCCCAATTCGGGGAATACCGGCAATCTGACGGCGGCGGTGATGGACGCCTGCGGCGTTCCCTTTGCTGTCTGCTGCGGCGATGTGTGCCGCACGGACGCGGACACCGAGACTGCCGCCCGGGAAAGCATTGCTGCCGGGGCAAAAAATCTGCGCCCCATCGGCACGCGCAAGCTTTTACAGGCGCAGGGCGACCACGACGGCTCCTACGGCACGGCGCAGATGAGCGCCGGGGCCATGTTCGGGGCGATTTTCCGCAGTCAGGCGGAGGACGAGCGGCGGCATTTCGGCGGGGACGGGTCTTACTTTTATGTGGATGATCCGGCGGCGAAAATGCGGCTGATCGTTCTCAATTCCTGCTGGACGGACAGTGCCCATCTGCGGACGGCGAGCTTCGGTTACGGTAACACGCAGCTGAACTGGCTGGCGGATACGGCGCTTTCTTTTGCGGAGGACGGATGGTGCGTGGCGCTGTTCGCCCATGTGCCGCCGGTTGCCGCCTACTCTGCCCAGATCCGGGATATGACGGTACTGCGCGGAATTTTGGCGGCATTTTTGAATAAGACCAGCTACACCGGAACCAGCGGAACGGCGGGGGCGTGGGACTATGTTTCCGTTTCCTGCAATTTTACGGGGAAGCACAACGGGAAGATTGTCGGATTCTTCTGCGGACACAGCCACGGCGACAGCATCGTCACGGACGAAACGCCTTACCCGGTCGTCACAATCGCGTCGGACGCGCACAGTCTGGCCGCGGACAGTGGGGTAACCAGAACCGTCAAGACGGTAACGGAACACGTCATCGACTTTGTGACCGTCAACCGTTCGGCGAAAACGGTAAGCCTGACCCGTCTGGGCGGGGGAGAGGACAGAAGCTACAGCTATCAATAGCGTTTGTTTTCCTCCTTATTTTCTGAATTTTTTGTAAAATAAGGCTTGATTTTCAGGCGGACGTATGCTAGAATAAATCGGTCTGAAATCAAGGTGAGTCCTCTGCCGGCCTGTGCGCGGCATGAACGCCTAATATTTAAGGAGGACAACAAAATGGATTTGGTTAAGGCTCTGAACAGCCAGTACATGAAGGAGAAGCTGCCCGAAGTTAAGGTCGGCGACACCGTTCGTGTGCATGTGCGCATCAAGGAAGGCGCTCGTGAGCGTATTCAGGTGTTCGAAGGCACCGTTATCGCCCGTAAGCACGGCGGCATCGGTGAGACCGTCACCGTTCGCCGTATCTCCTACGGCGTGGGCTGCGAGAAGGTTTTCCCCATGCATTCTCCCAACGTTGCCATGATCGAGACCGTCCGCAAGGGCAAGGTCCGTCGGGCAAAGCTGTACTACCTGCGCGACCGCGCCGGCAAGGCTGCCAAGGTCAAGGAGAAGGTCTAAGCTGCAATTCAATAAAAAAAGAGGGCTTTGCCCTCTTTTTTTATTACAATACGGGGATTTCCCCTGCTGCCGGTGCGGCGCAGGGGAAATATTTACATTTTAGTATAGAAAACGGGCGCTTATTGTGCTATACTGAAGGGAGATTATCCCAATGGCGTATGCCGTTTTTTATGGGAGGGACGCTGCTATGGCGGAAAAGAGGAAGAAAAAGGAAGAAGAAAAGCTGGGCTGGCAGAAAAGTGTGCTGCTGTACGCCCACGATATGCTGTATCTGCTTTTGATCGTGATGCTGCTGTTTCTGCTGGTGTTCCGCATTATTGTGGTATCCGGCGGAAGTATGCGGATGACGCTGCTGGATGGGGACTACCTGCTCCTGCTGAACAACACGTTTTACCATACCCCTCAGCGGGGGGACATCGTCGTCATCAGCAAGGAATCCTTCGACAACGGCAAGCCCATTGTCAAGCGGGTCATTGCGACGGAAGGGCAGACCGTGGACATCGATTTTGAGACCGGAGAGGTTTCCGTGGATGGCACGGTGCTGCAGGAGGACTATATCAACGCGCTGACCACTGTGGACGGCGGCGTTCATTTCCCGCTGACGGTGGCCGAGGGGTGCATTTTCGTGCTGGGGGACAACCGGGGCATTTCCAAGGACAGCCGTTACCCCGACGTGGGACAGATCGATAAGCGGGAAGTGCTGGGCAAGGCGATTTTCCTGATGTATCCCGGCACGGACGATGGGACGTATCCCAGAGAATTTGAGAGAGTCGGAGCGATACAATGACAGATAACATGAACATTCAGTGGTATCCCGGCCACATGACCAAGACCCGGCGGCAGATCGAAGCAGATCTGAAGCTGGTGGACGCGGTGTGCGAGATCGTGGATGCACGGATTCCCGTTTCCAGCCGGAATCCGGATATTGACGCCATCTGCGGGGAAAAGCCCCGGATGATCGTGCTGAACCGCATGGATCTGGCAGACCCTGCCGCCACAAAGAAGTGGGCGGAGTTTTTTAGGCGCAAAGGCATGGCGGTCATCGCCACGGACTGCAAATCGAAAAAGGGGATTTCCGCATTTACCCCCGCCGTACGCTTAGCCTGCGCCGAAAAACTGGAACGGGATGCCAAGCGGGGAATGAACCGGCCCCTTCGGGTGATGGTGGTTGGAATCCCCAATGTGGGCAAATCTACCTTAATTAATCAGATTTCCGGCCGTAAAAGCGCGAAAGCGGAGAACCGTCCCGGCGTGACCCGGGGCAAGCAGTGGGTGACGGTGGACAGCGGGCTGCAGCTGCTGGACACCCCCGGCATTCTGTGGCCGAAATTTGAAGACCCGGAGGTCGGCATGATGCTGGCCTACACCGGCGCGGTCAAGGAAGGCGTCATCGACCTTGAGGAGCTGGCGTACCGCCTGATGGAGCTGCTGCACAAATTTTATCCTCAGACCCTGCTGGAGCGATACAAGGTGGAAGCGCCGGAGGGGACGCCCGGCTGGCAGCTGCTGGAAATGGCCGGAAGAAAGCGGGGGTATCTGGTCTCCGGCGGGGAAGTGAACACCGAACGGATGGCAAAAGTCCTGCTGGATGAATTCAGAAGCGGAAAATTGGGTAATTTTACTCTGGAAATGCCGGAGGATATGGTATGAGCGACGGAAAAATGTGGGAAATTGAAGATGGATTCTTTTCCGGCGGCGTAGGGACGATCTGTGGTGTGGACGAAGCCGGGCGCGGGCCGCTGGCTGGTCCCGTGTACGCGGCGGCGGTGATTTTGCCGCCCCATCTGGACATTCCCGGGCTGACGGACAGCAAAAAGCTGACGGATAAAAAACGCCGTGAGCTGTTCCCAATCATTCAGGAGCAGGCGATCGCCTACGGGATCGGATTCGCCACGGAGAAGGAAATTGACGAGATCAACATTTTGCAGGCCACGTTTCTTGCCATGGAGCGGGCGCTGGGGCAGCTTGCCGTAAAGCCCGACCTCGTTCTGATCGACGGAAACCGGGAAAAGAATTTCGGGATACCGGTAAAAACCGTGGTCAAGGGGGACAGCCTCAGCGCCAATATCGCCGCGGCGTCGGTGCTTGCCAAGGTCTCCCGGGACGACTTTATGCTGGAAATGGCGAAGCAGTACCCCCAGTATGGCTTTGACATCCACAAGGGCTATCCCACACGGGCACATTACGACGCCCTCCGCGCATATGGCGCCTGTCCCATCCACCGGATGAGCTTCCTCAAAAAGTTTTATGGGGAAAAGTAAGCTGACAGGCGCCTGGGGCGAAGCGCTGGCGGCGGAATATCTGCGGAAAAAGCGGTATACCGTCGTGGCAAGCGGCTACCGCTGCCGGTTCGGGGAAATCGACCTCATTGTCAAAAACAAAGCTTTTTTGGTATTTGTGGAGGTAAAACTTCGGAAATCGGCGGATTTTGCTCAGGCGATGGAGTACGTTGACGGGAGAAAGCAGGACAGAATCCGCACTACCGCCGCACTGTATCTGTCCGAAAGTCCCACGGACTTACAGCCCCGGTTTGATGTTATTGAAATCTACGCACCGGATGGAACCCAGACGCTTCACCCGGAAATTCACCATTTGGAGGATGCCTTTCAATGAATTTTCCTGTGATCGACCTGCATTGTGACACGGTTCTGGCACTTTTGGGCGACGATATGAATCAGGTGGGCAGCCTGCGGAAGAACCGCTTCCATATCGATCTGGAGCGGGCGTCCCGGCTGGGGGGCTATGCCCAGTGCTTTGCCTGCTTCACCACGCCGTTCATGGAAGAATACCACCATGTGTCGCCCGTAGTCGCCTTTGAGCGGGAAATCGCCACGCTCCAGCGGGAAATGGACAGGAACAAAGACCTGATTTCCATTGCCTATTCTCCGAAGGAAATTGAGGAAAACCGAAAAAATGGAAAGATGTCCGCCATTCTGACGCTGGAAGGAACAGCGGGAATCGGATATGACCCGGAGCTGCTGAGCAGCCTTTGGCTTATCGGCTTCCGCATCTCCGGCCTTGGCTGGAACGAAAAGAACCCTCTCACAGGCTCCCATGAGACCGGCGGCGGACTGACCGATCAGGGGCGGGCGTATGTGGAAGAAGCCCAGCGTTTGGGAATGCTGATCGACGTCAGCCATATCAGTGACGAGGGCTTCTGGGATATTATGGATATCACCCAGGCGCCCATCGTCGCCACCCATTCCAACAGCCGCGCCGTCTGGAACAACAGCCGCAACCTGACGGATGATATGTTCCGTGCCATCGCCCAGACCGGCGGCGTGGCCGGGTACAACGTCTGCGCGGAGTTCACCGGGGAGAAGCCTACGCTGGATACCATGTGCGACCATATTTTCCACTTTATGGAGCTTGACCCCAGCGGAAAGCACATTGCCCTGGGCGGCGATCTGGACGGAATTACCGAAATGCCTGCCGGGTTTGAGGGCGTTCAGAGCTGGCCTGCTCTGGCACAGCGGCTGCTGGAGCGCGGATTGGATGAAAAAACGGTGGGCAACATTTTCTGGAACAATGCCATTGGAGTGATGGAATGTGCTGTATGTGACCACGCGAAATAACCGGGACGCCTACACCGCCCAGCGTGTCCTGCGGGAAAACCGGGGGCCGGACGGCGGGCTGTACGTGCCGTTCCGGGAGCCTGTTTTCTCCCGGGAGGAAATCGACGCTCTGAAAGAGAAATCCTTTCATCAGTGCGTCGCCGAGGTGTTGAACCGGCTGTTCAATACGAAGCTGACCCGGTGGGATGTGGAATTCTGCGTCGGGCGCTATCCCGTCCGACTGGTGAATCTGCCCCAGCGAATTATTGCCGGGGAATGCTGGCACAACCCGGAATGGACGTTTGACCATCTGGTACACATTCTCGCAGAGCAGCTGCGGGGTGGCTGCCCCGGCGCCGACGGCGGCTGGGCGAAAACCGCCGTGGGGATCGCTGTGCTGTTCGGCATTTTCGGCGAGTTTGCCCGGGCGGGAATTACGGAGCACGAAAAGCACGTGGATATTTCCGTGGTGTGCGGCAATTTTGACCTGCCCATGAGCGCGTGGTACGCCCGGGCGTGGGGACTGCCCATCGGGAATATCATCTGCTGCTGCAACGAAAACGGGAATTTGTGGAACCTGATCCATCACGGACAGTTCCGCACGGACACCGTCAGCGTCCCCACCGGTACGCCGGAGGCGGATGTGACGCTGCCCGCAGGGCTGGAGCGCTTGATTTACGCCTGCGGCGGACTGGCGGAGGTGGACATTTATCTGGATGCCTGCCGCCGGGGCGGGATGTACTGCCCGAGAGACAGCGTGCTTTCCCGGCTGGGGGAGGGGCTGGACGTCAGCGTCGTCAGCAGCCGCCGGATGATCTCCACCATTTCCGGTATCCGCGGTTCTGCCGGGTATCTGCTGTCGCCCTATGCCGCCCTTGCTTACGCGGGACTGCTGGATTTCCGGGGCAGAACAGGGGAGAGCTGCCATGCATTGGTGCTGGCGGAGAAAAGCCCCATCTGTGACGCCGGAACGGTAGCAAATGCCCTCGGCGTTTCCGAGGATGCGCTGGAACAGTATTTGTAACAGACAGAAATTCCCCCATTGGAGGATACAAATGACACGATATATAAAGACAGCCTGCCTGGTTGTGGTCGTTGCCTTTGCGCTGGTATCGGCGGTGTTTTTCTCGTACAAATGCATACGGCAAGCTACTGTGGACGCCGCTCCGGAGGAAACAACGGAGATGACCGAGGCCACTGAGACTGTGCCGCCGGAAACCGCAGCGACGACTGTCCCGACGGAGGAAACGGTCCCGGAGGAGACGGCAGCGGAAACGACCCTGCCGGAAGAAACCGTTCCTGTGGAGACCGAAGCGCCGAAGGTCACCATCGACGCGGTTCCCCACTATCACCAGTCGGAATATCCCGACATCCGGTACGGCAATGGCACCATTGCGACCAGCGGAAGCAGCGTCGCCGCGCTGGCTATGGTCGCAACCTATATGACCGACCATGTTTACACCCCCGCCGACATCGCCGATTATGCGGTGCAGTACGGCGGCAGCCATTACAAACGGCTGGAAAAGGTTTCCGATCTGATGCAGATTCCATGGAAACGGGCGCTGAATGTGAACGAAGCGCTGAAGGCCGTCCGGGAAGGGAAGACCGCCATTGCGCTGATGGGGCCGAGGTCGGTGTTTCCGGGAGGAAACCACTTCATCGTCCTGACCGGGGTCACTGAGGACGGAAAAATTTGGGTGCTTGACCCGGATGACAGGGACTACAGTGCGTGGGGCGTGGGTGAGCTGCTGGAAAACGGCTTTCCCGACGGCAAGCTGATCGCGGGTTATGAGGGCGCATGGATCTACGACAAGACGCAGATGCCGGAAGAACCGTTCATCTACGAACCGGAACCGGCGCCCGAGGAATCCCGCTACCCCGGTCTGGAACTGACGGACGCGGAGATCAAGCTGATGGCCGACCTGATTTTCATGGAAGCCCAGAGCGAGCCCTTTGAAGGCCAGCAGGCGGTGGCCGAGGTGATCTTCAACCGCCTGAAATCCGGGAATTTCCAGTCTTCCATCAACAGCATCATATACGCGAAGGATCAATTTGCGGCGGTGAAAAACCTGTACCTCGCAAAGCCTACGGATACCCAGTACAAGGCCATCGAACGGGCGCTGAACGGGCCGTATGTGCTGCCCGAGGATGTGGTTTTCTACGCGAAATTCGCCGTGAACAAGAAGATATGGGGGACGATCGGTTCTCATATCTTCTGCTACAGCTATTAGGGTTTTCAGATAGACCCAAACAATTAAGGAGGTGTTCCATGGCTCTGTACGCCATCGGCGACCTGCACCTTTGTCTGGGCGCACCGAAGCCCATGGACATTTTCGGCGGCGCATGGGTTGGTTACATGGACAAGCTCAGAGACGGCCTGTCCGTCATCCGGCCGGAGGATACCACGGTTCTGCTGGGGGATTTGAGCTGGGCGTTGGACTTGTCCGGCGCGAAGGCGGATTTTGCGTGGATCAACGCCATTCCCGGACGAAAGATCATTCTAAAGGGAAATCACGACTATTGGTGGAGCACGGCGGCGAAATTCCGGAAGTTCTGTGAGGAAAACGGCTTTGAAAACCTGAATCTTCTGAACAACAACTGCTATGAATATGAGGGCACCGCCATTTGCGGCACCCGGGGATGGTTTTATGAGGAAGACCGTTCCGGCGAGCATGACGAAAAAGTGTTCAAGCGGGAGCTGCTGCGGCTGGAAGCCTCACTGAAAGCGGCGGGGGATATGCGGAAGATGGTTTTCCTCCACTATCCGCCACGGTACCGTGGATACGAATGTCCGGAAATTTTGCAGCTTCTGGAAAAATACGGCGTCAGCCGCTGCTTTTACGGCCATCTGCACGGGGGAAGTCACGCCCTTGCCATGGAAGGACTGTGGGACGGTGTGGATTTTCGGCTGGTCGCGGCGGATTATACCGGTTTCCGGCCTTACAAGGTCATTCCGTAGCGCAATTATTCAAAACTTTTTTCATAAAAGTGTGGACATTTCCTTGTTTTTCTGATAGAATATATCGGCTGTACAATTATAAATAAATGGTCTCGGTCACGGGAACCAATTAGGAGGATTACTTACAATGAACGTTAAGAGCATCGAAAGAAAAGGCAACGAGGCTACCGTCGTTGTCGAAATCGACAAGGAACTGATGGAGTCCGGTGTCAACAAGGCTTACATGAAGGCCCGCAAGAGCATCCAACTCCCCGGCTTCCGTAAGGGCAAGGCTCCCAGAAAGATGATCGAGGCCATGTATGGCGCCCACGTTTTCTACGAAGACGGTCTGGAAGAGATTTTCCCCGAGATCTATGACTTCGCCATTGCCAAGCAGGATTTCAAGGCCATCGGCCGTCCCAACCTGACCGACATGCAGATCGGCGACGACAACATTGTCACTCTGACCCTGACCACTGAGGTGTACCCCGAGGTCACTCTGGGCCAGTACAAGGGTCTGGAAGTGGAGAAGGAGGAGGTTAACGTCACCGACGAGCAGGTGCAGGCCGAGCTGGATCGGATGGCGCAGAATGTCGCCTCCACCGAGACCGTGGAGCGTCCCGCCAAGATGGGCGATACCGCCAACATCGACTTCGAGGGCTTCGATAATGGCGTACCCTTCGAGGGCGGCAAGGGCGACAACTTTGACCTGAAGCTGGGTTCCGGCCAGTTCGTTCCCGGTTTTGAGGAGCAGATCGTCGGCATGAGCGCCGGCGAGGAGAAGGACATCGACATCACCTTCCCCGAGGACTACCACAAGGAACTGGCCGGTAAGGCCGTCGTGTTCCACGTCAAGCTGAACAAGGTCACCGAGACCATCGTTCCCGAGCAGGACGACGAGTTTGCCAAGGACGTTTCCGAGTTCGATACGCTGGACGAGCTGAAGGCCGACATCCGTGCCAAGGCTCTGGAAAATGCCAAGAAGCAGGCTGACAGCGCCTTTGAGCAGGCCGCTGTGGACAAGGCTGCCGAGAATACCACCGTGGATATGCCCAAGGCGCTGGTGGAGAACGAGCTGGACATCCAGATGGAGCGTTTCGGCTATCAGCTGCAGATGAGCGGCTACTCCATGGAGCAGTACGCCAAGATGATGGGCGGCGACGTCAGCACCATGCGCAACGCTTTCCGTCCCGCCGCTGAGAAGCAGGCGAAGATCTCCGTCACTCTGGAGAAGATCGCCGAGGTCGAGGGCATCACCGCTTCCGACGAGGATATCGAGGCGGAATTCAAGTCTCTGGCCGAGCAGTACGAGCTGGAAGTGGACAAGGTCAAGGAAATGGTTCCCATGGACGAGCTGACCGGCAGCATCAAGACCCGCAAGGCGATCAAGGTCATCGTGGACAGCGCCGTTCCCGTAGCCCCCAAGGCCGAGGAGAAGACCGAGGCGTAAATCTGTTCCTCTGGAAGGAATAACCTTTCCCCGCGATGGTTAGAATGTTTCAAACCCCTGAAAGGAGACATTACCATGAGTTTAGTTCCCTATGTTGTTGAGCAGACCAGCCGCGGCGAGCGCAGCTATGACATTTTCTCCCGTCTGCTGAACGACCGCATCGTGTTCCTGTCCGAAGAAGTCAACGACACCACCGCAAGTCTGGTGGTTGCCCAGCTGCTTTATCTGGAAGCACAGGATCCGGACAAGGACATTCAGTTCTATATCAACAGCCCCGGCGGCAGCGTCACCGCAGGTATGGCCATCTACGACACCATGCAGTACATTAAGTGCGATGTCGCGACCATCTGCGTCGGTCTGGCGGCTTCTATGGGCGCGTTCCTGCTGAGCGCCGGCGCCAAGGGCAAGCGTATGGCGCTGCCCAATTCCGAGATCATGATCCACCAGCCCTCTGCGGGCACCCAGGGTCAGATCACGGATATGGCCATCCACCTGAAGCGTCTGGAAACCGTCAAGGCGCGGATGAACCGCATTCTCTCTGAGAATACCGGACGCTCCATCGAGGAGGTTACCGCCGCCTGCGAGCGTGACAATTTCATGACCGCAGAGGAAGCCAGGGCTTTCGGCCTGATCGACCGGGTGCTGGATCATCATTAAAACAATTCATTAGAAACGAGGTACCGGTGTCATGGCAAAGAACACTGAGCAGCCGCCGATTCGCTGCAGCTTCTGCGGAAAGCGGGAGAATCAGGCGTCACGGCTGATTGCCGGTCCTGGGGTGTATATCTGCAGCGACTGTGTCGCTGCCTGCAGCGAGCTTCTGCGGCAGGAAATGGATACGGGCAGCGGCCTGAACGCCCCCGACAAGCTGCCCACACCCGTAGAGATCAAGTCCTTCATGGACAATTACATCGTGGGGCAGGACGAGGCGAAGGTCGCCCTGTCCGTCGCGGTGTACAACCATTATAAGCGTATCTATTTCGGCGCGGATTCCGATGTGGAGCTTCAGAAGAGCAACATTCTGCTCATCGGGCCAACGGGCAGCGGCAAGACCCTCTTTGCCCAGACGCTGGCGAAAATTCTGAACGTTCCCTTTGCCATCGCGGACGCCACTACGCTGACTGAGGCCGGATATGTGGGCGACGATGTGGAGAACATTCTGCTTCGTCTCCTGCAGGCCGCCGATTTTGACGTGGAGCTGGCGGAACGGGGCATTATCTACATCGACGAAATGGATAAGATCGCCCGCAAGAGCGAAAATACCTCCATCACCCGGGACGTTTCCGGCGAGGGTGTGCAGCAGGCGCTTCTGAAAATTCTGGAAGGCACCGTTGCCAATGTTCCGCCTCAGGGCGGCAGGAAGCATCCTCAGCAGGAAATGATTCAGGTGGACACCACCAACATCCTCTTTATCTGCGGCGGCGCGTTCGACGGTCTGGACAAGATCATCGAAAAGCGCACCGATAAGAGCGCCATCGGCTTTGATTCCCCCGTACAGAGCAAGAGCAAGCGGGATGTGGGTACATTGTTCACGCAGGTGGAGCCTCACGATCTGCTGAAATTCGGCATTATCCCCGAGCTTGTGGGACGAATGCCGGTGATCACCACGCTGCGCAGCCTGTCCCGGGACGATCTGGTGCGGATTCTCGTGGAGCCGAAGAACGCCCTGACAAAGCAGTATCAGAAGCTGCTGGAAATGGACGGCGTGGCGCTGGAGATCCAGCCGGAAGCCCTTCAGGCCATTGCCCAGAAGGCGCTGGACCGTCAGATCGGCGCGAGAGGACTCCGGGCGATCATGGAGAAGATCATGACGAAGATCATGTTCCTGATCCCCTCCGACCTGTCCATCCAAAGGGTCATCATCACCCCCGAAGCCGTCGAGGGTGCCGACCCCGGCATCGTGCGGGACACCGCCCATCCCAGAGAAAAAATCTCCGGGCGCAAATAATATCTCTATTCTTCCAAGGGGGTAGTTTTTCTACCCCCTTTTTTCAAAAAGGAGGGAAGAACTTTGACTGAAACCATTTTTGCAGGGAAAATGCCCATCCTTGCTTTGCGGGGACTGTGCGTTTTCCCCGAACAGACCGTTCATTTTGAAGTTGGCCGCAGCAAGTCCGTAAAGGCGCTGGAAGCGGCCATGCAGGGCGACCAGACGCTGCTGTTGATCCCTCAGAAGGATTTGCTGGTGGACGACCCGACGCTGAAAGACCTGTATCCCGTCGGCTGTATTGCCAAGGTCAAGCAGGTGCTGAAAACGCAGGGAGAGAATCTGCGGATTCTGGTCACCGGCATCAGCCGGGGCAAGATCACCGAGCTGTCTCAGGGCGAGCCGTATCTTTCCGGCATTGTGGAATCGGCGAGTGTGGAGGAGCCGGCGGACACCATTCGCGCCCGCGCGCTGCGCCGGGAGGCCAATTCCCTGTATGGCGTGTATCTGGAGCTGTGCGAGCATCCTGCCCAGACCGTTCAGCTGCGGATGCTGGCCAGCGAGAGCAGCGGCTTTATTGCCGACTCCATCGCCCAGAATTCCGGCATTGACTTCCCGGACAAGGCGAAAATGCTCTGCCAGCTGAACAGCGTCCGCCGTCTGGAAACTGCTGTCCAGCTTCTGCGCCGGGAGGTGGAGATGCTCCGGCTGGAAGGGGATATTCAGGAGAAGACCCGCGCCGCCATCGACCAGAACCAGAAGGACTACTTCCTGCGCGAGCAGATGAAGGCCATCCGTGAGGAGCTTGGGGAAGAGGACGACGAGGACGAATTTGATACCTACGCCCAGAGCATTCAGAATCTCCATCTGGAAGAGGAAACGGAGAAGAAGCTCCTGAAGGACGTGGAGCGGCTGAAAAAGCAGCCCTTCGGTTCTTCCGAGGGGGCGGTGCTGCGGAATTATCTGGACACCGTGCTGGAGCTGCCGTGGAACGTCAAGACCAAGGAGCGGGTGGATGTGGCCGCTGCCCGGAAGATTCTGGAGCATGACCATTTTGGACTGGAGAAGGTGAAGGAGAGAATCTTAGAAACCATCGCCGTCCGGGAAATGGCGCCCCAGATGCCGCCCCAGATCCTGTGTCTGGTAGGCCCTCCCGGCGTGGGCAAGACCTCCATTTCCTATTCCATCGCCCGGAGCCTGAACCGGAAAATGGCGAGAATTTCCCTTGGCGGCATTCACGACGAGGCGGACATCCGGGGACACCGGAAGACCTACGTCGGCGCAATGCCCGGCCGTATCATGACCGCCATGACGCAGGCGGGCAGCTGCAATCCGGTGCTGCTGCTGGACGAGATCGACAAATTGGGTTCCGACTACCGCGGCGATCCCAGTGCTGCTCTGCTGGAAGTGCTGGACGCGGAACAGAACCACGACTACCGTGACCATTATCTGGAAATCCCCTTTGATCTGTCCGACGTGCTGTTTATCACCACGGCGAATACGCTGGACACCGTGCCCCGGCCATTGCTTGACCGTATGGAGGTCATCGAGCTTGGCTCTTATACGGATGAAGAAAAGTTCATGATCGCCAAGGATCACCTGATCCCCAAGCAGCTGAAAAAGCACGGCCTGAAAAAGGCGCAGCTTCGCATCACCGACGACGCCATTCGGGAGACGATTTCCTGCTACACCCGGGAATCCGGCGTGCGGAATCTGGAACGCTGCTTTGGCGAGATCTGCCGGAAGACGGACATGGAGATTCTTTCTCAGGAAACGCCGAAGAAGATCACCGTCACCGGCGGCAATCTGGAAAACTATCTGGGCGTGCGCAAATTCCTGCCCGACCGGCTGCCCTGCACCGATCAGGTGGGGCTGGTCACGGGACTTGCATGGACGAGCGTCGGCGGCGAAACGCTGGAAGTAGAGGTCAACGTCATGGACGGTTCCGGCAAGCTGGAGCTGACCGGCAATTTGGGCGACGTGATGAAGGAATCTGCCCATGCGGCGCTGAGCTACATCCGCGCCAACGCCCAGAAGCTGGGCGTCGCACCGGACTTTTACAAGACCAAGGACATTCACGTCCATTTCCCGGAGGGCGCAGTCCCCAAGGACGGCCCCTCGGCGGGCGTTACCGTCTGCACGGCCATTGTCTCCGCCCTGACGGGGGTCAGCGTGCGGCGGGATATCGCTATGACCGGTGAAATTTCTCTTCGGGGACGGGTCATGCGCATCGGCGGTCTGCGGGAGAAGACCATGGCGGCACTTCGCCACGGCGTGCGCACCGTCATCATTCCCAAGGACAACGAACGGGATTTGGAGGAAATTGACCAGACCGTCCGGCGTCAGCTGAATTTTATCAGCGCTCAGACTATGGACACTGTGCTTTCCGCCGCGCTGAACCGGCCTACTGAGGCCAGCCCCACCATTCTGACGGAGCTTCCCGGGGACGTGCGTACCAGAGTGAGAAAGCCCGGCCTGCGCCAGTAACGGAGGAAATATTGTGAACTTTCAGAATGTGGAATTCCTGATTTCCGCCGCTTCCAAGGAGAATTTCCCCACAAAACGGCTTCCGGAGATTGCCTTTGCCGGGAAGTCCAATGTGGGAAAATCCTCGGTCATCAACCGCCTTTTGCAGCGGAAAAACTTTGCGCGGGTAGGGGATAAGCCGGGAAAAACCGTCCATGTGAATTACTTCACGCTGGACGGCACCTGCTATCTGGTCGATCTGCCGGGGTACGGCTTTGCGAAGGTTTCCGCCAGCGAGAAGGAACGCTGGGGGCGGCTGATGGAGGATTATTTCGCAGCGAACCGCATTGATCTGGGTGTACTGATCGTGGACTACCGCCATCCGCCCACTAATAACGACATCACCATGGCGCGGTGGTTTCTGGACTCCGGGTGCCCGTTTGTGGTGGTTGCCAACAAGATGGACAAGCTGAAAAAAAGCGAGCTGGAACCGAACCTGAAGGTCATCCGGGAGGATCTGGCGCTTCCGGAGGGCTGCCCGGTGATCCCGTTCTCCGCGGAGAAGGGGAACGGCCGGGACGAGCTGGTGAAGTACATTCTTGCCGCCGTAAAGAAATAAAGAACGCAGGAGCGACCGATGACGGACGTTCCTGCGTTTCGTCATTCTGTGGGGGTTTTCCTGAGGAAACGGATGATGAACGGGATGCTGAGAAGTCCAGCTATCACATCCGCCGTAGGCTGAGCGATCTGAATTCCGGGCAGTCCCAGCAGGGGAACCCCAATTAGCAGCATGGGAATTGTGACCGCACCGGAACGAATGAGGGACAGAACAGAGGAAATGGTGGGCTGCTGGATGCTCTGATAAAGCATATTCACCGGTACGGAGAAGGGGAAAAACAGCATACCGATCGCCGTATACCGCAGCGCGGTGGAGCCGATGGCAATGACCGCCTCGCTTTTCTGGAAAATCCCGATGATATCCTCTGCACAAATCATGCTGATAACGGAAAAGCTGCCGATGAAGACCAGCCCGAAGCACATGGTGAACACCAGACCTTTTTTCACCCGGTCGTATTTTCTGGCCTGATAATTGAAGGATGCCACCGGCTGGAAGCCCTGCCCGATGCCGAGACCGACGCAGATCAGGAAATTGGAATACCGGTTGACCACGCTCATGGCGGCGATGGCCGCATCGCCGAAGGGCTTTGTCATGTTGTTCAGCAGTCCCATGGTCACAGAGGTCAGCCCCTGCCGGATAAGGGACGGCAGACCAACACGGCAAATTGACAGATAGATTTTAAAGTTCCGGCTGACGGCGCGGAAACGGATGGTGCTCTGCGCCATTTTCAGATACATGATGAGAAGAATGACGAAGCTGACCAGCTGGGAGGCGGCGGTGGCAAGCCCCGCGCCGTAGACGCCCATCCCCAGCTTCATGACCAGAATGTAGTCGCCAAGAATGTTCAGAAGTCCGCCGGCGGTAAGCCCGATCATGGCATAAAAAGCTTTGCCCTCGTAGCGAAGGCCGTTGTTGAGGATCAGGGAACAGATAATCGTCGGCGCAGCCAGAAATACCCAGAAGCCGTAGTCCATGGCGTAGGGGGCAATGGTGTCGGTGCTGCCCAGAAAATGCACCAGCGGCCTGAGAAACGCAAGGCCAAGCACGCCGATCACCAGCCCCAGCCCCATGCCGGTGAAGAAGGAAGTGGAAATGTACATGGTGGCTTTGTCAGCGTCCCTGTCTGCCAGCGACCGGGAAACATGGGTGCCCGCGCCGTGGCCGAGCATGAAGGCCAGACCCTGCATAATGGCCTGAACGGTAAAGAGAATGCCCGTCGCGGCCTGAGCGCTCTCGCCCAGCGTGCCGACAAAATAGGTGTCCGCCATGTTGTAAATGCTGGTGATGAGCATGGAAATGGTGGTTGGAATGCCGAGATTCAGAATCAGCCGGGAAACCGGCGTTTCCGTCATTTTTCGGTAATGTGCCTCCGAATCGGTCAAGAGATAGCCTTCTTTCTGCTTTTTTGTATATTATAACACGGATTTTTTGCCGATTCAATGGCATTTTCATCGGCTTTTAGGGCAGCACCGCACAATTCGGCAAGAAGTCTCAGGCAGGATTTTTGTTCCAATTCAAAGTTCCGAAAATGGAGGAATACTGTATGTATTTCCCATTTTCGGAACTGCGGAAGTGGAGCAAAAAGACGGCTGAGACTCGCAGACGCAATTGTGCGGTGTTGCCTTAGGTAAAAAAGGGCACAGGCTGGTTTTTCAGCCCGTGCCGTTTGTCAATTACTGGTTTGCCTTGGCGGCTTTCAGAGCCTGCGCCAGCTGATCGGGGCAGGAGGTGGACTTCATGCCGCACTTGACGCCCTCAATACGGGCGATGACGTCGTCAACGTCCATCCCTTCCACCAGCTTGCCGATGCCCTTCAGGTTGCCGTTGCAGCCGCCTACAAACTGAACATTCTTGACCTTGTTGTCCTCAATGTCGAAGAAAATCTTCTGGGAACAGGTGCCTTTTGTCTTGTATTCGTACATGCCGATTTCCTTTCTATACAATAATATCTGTCAGTTCTGCGCCAACCAGATCCGCGAGGGGCTGGGGCGGAACGATCATCTGATGTCCTCTGGCGCCGGCGGAGACGGCAATCTCATCCCACAGCGTGCAGGTCTCGTCAATAAAGGTGGGGTAGTGTTTTTTCATGCCCACGGGACTGCATCCGCCGCGGATATAGCCGGTCAGGCCGAGAAGTTCCTTGACGGCCACCAGCTCCATATTTTTGTCCCCGGCGGCCTTGGCGGCCTTTTTCAGATCCAGCTCACAGCAGACGGGAATGCAGAACACGTTGATGCCCGTCTTTTCGCCCCGGGCGACCAGTGTCTTGAAAACCTGTTCCTCCGGCATTCCGATGGCCTGCGCGGCATGGACGCCGCTCAAATCCTGCTCGTCGAATTCATAAAATGCTTCGCGGCAGGGGATTCCCGCCTGCTGAACCAGACGGACTGCGTTCGTTTTTGTAGCCATATCATCACCGTACCTTATTATACGACAAAACGCAGCCGCTTTCAAGTGTGAATTGCGAAAAACCGGTTATCCTATGGGGGAGGAGGTTACGATATGAGCGAAAACAAAGACGCGGAAATGAAAAAACAGGAGCGGGAGCAAATCGTGGAGCTTGGCTCGGACATTACGAAATCCAGCAAGGGAAGCATCTACACCCTCACCATCATCGGTCAGGTGGAAGGGCACATGATCGCCCCGGAAACGGTGAAGACCACCAAATATGAGCATGTTCTGCCGCTGCTGGCCGGAATCGAGGAAAGCGACGACGTGGACGGTCTGCTGCTGCTTCTGAACACAGTGGGCGGCGACATTGAGGCAGGACTGGCCATTGCGGAGATGATCGCGGGAATGAAAAAGCCAACGGTGTCTCTGGTGCTGGGCGGCGGACATTCCATCGGTATCCCTCTGGCAGTCTGCACGAAAAAGAGCTTCATTACCCCGACAGCCAGCATGACGGTGCATCCCGTGCGCATGACAGGTCTGGTGGTGGGCGCGCCCCAGACCTTCCGGTATTTTCAGCGGATTCAGGAGCAGATCGCGGATTTTGTCACCGCGAACTCCCGCATCAGCCGGGAGGACTTCGAGCATTATATGATGGCGACGGGGGAGATCGCCACGGACGTGGGAACGATTCTCTACGGCAAGGAAGCGGTGGCTTCCGGCCTGATCGACAAGCTGGGCGGGCTGAACGACGCGCTGTCTACGCTCCACAGGATGATCGAGAAACAGAAAAAATAGCTTTCACCGCGCAGGCACAGCCGATTTTGGCTGTGTCTGCGCGGACAAAAAATAAGACTGGAAATTCTCTCTGACCTATGCTATAATAAAGTGAATTATTATGTTGTAGGAGGGGCAGACTTGGACTTAAACTGGCTTGAGAGTTTCTTATACGGTCTATTTTCCGGGCTTACGGATATTCTGCCCGTTTCCGCCGAAGCCCACCGCATTCTGGTGCTGAAATGCTTCGGCATTCAGAGCAGCACGGAGCTGATGAAGCTGTTCGCGCATCTTGGCGTGTTCGGCGCGATGTATTTCAGCTGCCGCAAGCAGATCGTCCGCATTCATCGGGCGCGCCGTCTGGCGCGGGTGCCCAAACGCCGCCGCCGTCGGCCGCTGGATACCCGGAGCCTGATGGATTTCAGCCTGCTCAGGACGATGCTGATTCCCGTGATTCTCGGATTTCTCCTGAACCGGTACGTGGAGCCGCTGAAAGAAAAGCTGATCTGGATCGCCGTATTGCTGTTCCTGAACGGCATTATCCTGTACATACCCCAGTTTTTCCCCACCAGCAACCGGGACAGCCGGATGCTATCCCGGGTCGAGGGACTCCTCGTAGGGTTGGGCGGCGCGCTGGGAATTTTGCCGGGCGTTTCCGCCGTGGGTTCCGCGCTGTCCGTTGCCAGCATCTGCGGCGTGGAGCGGAGCTACGGTCTGAACATGGCGCTGCTGATGAACATGTTTATTCAGGTCGGTTTGATCGTGCTGGATGTGCTGGCGCTGATATCGGTAGGGGCGGGAACGCTGTCGTTCCTGATTCTCGTCCGATATCTGGTGACTGCCGCTGTGTCTTTTGGCGCCGCGTTGCTGGGCGTGAAGCTCATGCGTCTGCTGGCCGCCAATAACGGCTATGCGCTGCTGGCGGTCTACTGCTGGGGTGTGTCGCTGTTTACCTTTATTCTGAATCTGATGGCTTAATGGGAGGAAATTATGGCTGAGAAGAAAACGGCCAGTCGGGCCGAGCAGGCGGTTTCGGGCGCGAAGAAGAAAACGTCATCCGGTTCCGCTTCCAAACCTTCCGGAAAAAAGAGTACGCCTGCCAAGAACACCAAGTACAAGACGGAATATGAGCGTGCCGTTCCGCCGCATTTTCTCATTGCGGCGGTCAGCATTCTGCTGTTTGCGCTGTTTGTTGTCATCAGCGTGAACCCGGATGGTTGGTTGCTGGAAAAAATTCAGTATGTGGTGCTGGGTCTGGTTGGACAGGCCGGATTTTATTTTGCCATTCCGGGACTGTTATACCTGTTCGTCATCCACACCTTTGGCCGGAAAAACGCCCCGACCATGCGGAGCATCTGCACATTGCTCTTCGTTTTTCTGTGCGGGTGCATTTACCACCTTGCCATGCAGGAGCAGGAGATGTCGAAGGGCTTTGCCCTGATCGCCGACCTGTATACCGGCGGCGTAGCGGGAAGCACCGGCGGCGTCCTCTGCGGCGGCGCGGCCATGCTGCTGCGCTGGCTCTGCGGCAAAACGCTGGCCTTTGTGTTCTGCGTGTTTTTCGCAATTCTGACGCTGCTGGGGGCAATGAATATCACCATTCCCAGCATTATCAGAGCCATTGCCAACCGCCCCAAGGACGATTATGCGGAGGAAGAGGACTACATAGACCCGGCGACGGCTGTAGTCAACAATATTGCGAGCAAGCAGATCGCCCGCAAACGTCAGCGCCGGGAACAGCAGCGGGCGAGGGAGAACGCCCCGGAAGAAACACCGCCGGAGACGCCCCAGCAGCTTCCGCCGGAAAAGCAGCCGCGTCCTGCCCCAAAGCAGGAAAAAAACCATGCTCCCGCACCGCAGGATGAAGTCAAGCAGATTCCGGGGAAAGGTGCGGCGTTCATGGAGCGTATCGACGGAGACATCAACGCGCCGCTGTCCGGCACGGCCGAATACGTGAAGGACGAAACGCCGCCGGTTCCCGAACCGCTCCCCGCGCGTCCCGCTCCAGCGAAGCCCGTCCGGGTGGAAGGGGAGGACATCGGGGAAAAGCTGCCCAGCAAAATGCCGGAATTTGTCCCCAACGCGCCCATCCCGCCCGCGCCCAAGCTGGACGAAGGCAAGATAAAGCCCACTCCGGAGGCAAAGTCCGGGAAGGTCACCACCAAGGACGCCGCCCAATCCGCCCGGCAGGTGGCCGCAGAAATAGCCCAGACCCAGGGGGTGCAGCAGCCGGATTACTGCTTCCCGCCGCTGGATTTGCTGAAACGCCCGGTGCGTGCCGGGACGGACGGCACAGAGGAAATGCGGGAGAATTCCCGCCGCCTCAACGAGACCCTCGCCAGCTTCAATATCGACGCTCATATCATCAACGTCACCCGCGGCCCCAGCGTCACCCGCTACGAGGTGGAGCTGGACAAGGGCGTCCGGCTGAATAAGATCACAGGCTGCGCCGATGATATTGCCCTGAGTCTGGGCGCGTCCGGCGTCCGCATCGCCGCCGTTCCCGGAAAAATTTCCGTGGTTGGCATCGAGGTGCCGAACCGCGCGGTCACGACGGTCTCCCTGCGGGAGGTCATCGATTCCACCGAGTTCGCCAAAGCGAAATCCAAGACCTCCATCGCCCTGGGCAAGAGCATTGACGGAAGCTGCATCGTGGGCAACATTGCCAAAATGCCCCATCTGCTGATTGCCGGTACCACCGGTTCCGGTAAATCCGTGTGCATGAATTCCATCATCATCAGCTTACTATACAAGGCAGGTCCCGACGATGTGAAGCTCATCATGGTTGACCCCAAGATGGTGGAGCTGGGAATTTACAACGGCATTCCCCATCTGCTGATCCCTGTGGTCACCGACCCCAAGAAGGCTGCGGGCAGTCTGCAATGGGCGGTGACAGAAATGCTTCGCCGCTACAGAATGATGTCCGACATGGGCGTCCGGGATCTGGAATCCTACAACAGCATCGTGACATCCGAGGAGGACGGCCAGAAGCTCCCTCAGGTGGTCATTATCATCGACGAGCTGGCGGATTTGATGATGGTCGCCGCCAAAGAGGTGGAAGACTCCATCTGCCGCATTGCGCAGATGGGCCGTGCCGCCGGTATGCACCTGATCATTGCCACTCAGCGTCCTTCCGCCAACGTTATCACCGGCCTGATGAAGGCGAATATTCCGTCCCGAATCGCTTTTTCCGTTGCCTCCGCCATGGAATCCCGCATCATTCTGGATACCATGGGTGCAGAAAAGCTGGTGGGCAAGGGCGATATGCTGTACGCCCCCATCGGCTGCGGCAAGCCGCTGCGTGTGCAGGGCTGTTTTGTCACCGACACCGAGGTCGAGGCCGTGGCCGGGTATGTCAAGGACAACTACACGGCGGATTACAGCCAGCAGGTGCTGGACGAGATCGAGAAAAAAGCCCAGCAGACCGGCAAAAAGCCGGCGAGCGTCTCCGACCCTGACCCCACCGACGAGGAGCTGGAGGGCGACGAAATGCTGCCCGCCGCCGTGGATGTGATTCTGGAGACCGGACAGGCTTCCGTCTCCATGCTCCAGCGCCGTCTGAAGCTGGGCTATGCCCGCGCGGCGCGAATCGTGGACGAGATGGAAGAAAAGGGCATTGTAGGCCCCTTCCAAGGCTCCAAGCCGAGAGCCATTCTGATCACGAAGGAACAATGGGCGTCCATGAAGGGCGGCCAGACGGAACAGATGGGCTTTGACGATCTGGATTCCGTGCCGGATGAACTGATGTAATGATTTAAAACGCCCGGACGAAAAACGTCCGGGCGTTTGACTATTACAGCACATACAAGATTTAATCAGCATGGAAGTCCGCCTGTTCCACCCGATAGTACCGAAATATTCCTTCTTCTTTGACGAAGCGAAATCCCACCTTTTCAAGAACGTGCTGACTGCGTGTGTTCTTAAGAACAGCATCGGCGTTGACCGCAAGCATCCCCAGCTTCTCAAAAGCGTATTTGATCGCCAGCTTTTCCGCTTGCGTCCCATAACCTTTGCCCTTCACGGAATCATTTTGCATGTGAATACTCAGCGTACACTCTTTCCTGTCGCGGTCTATTTGCTTTAGCTGCAACTCCCCAATCACCTCGGCATCAAGCATAATTGCGAATACAACCCTCGACACATCCTGCTTCGATTCAAAATACCGGTTTACAGCATCTTCGTTATAGGTGTATGGCTTGAACAGCTTCATATCCATATAAATGGATGCGTCATTTGTCCACCCTTTATAAAGGTCGTGACATAACTCCCTTGTCATGATCTGTAGGCTGATCTGTCCCATTTAATCTTCTCCGATTCCGATTTGCAGGTATGGGCGCTTTTACGGAGCCAGCCGGACAGCCGCGTCCAGAATGGCGTTTGCGGCGCTTTCCTTGGATTGCAGCGGGAGTTCGGTGGTTTCATTCCGGGTGATGATCGTGATCACGTTTGTGTCAACCCCAAAGCCCGCGCCGGACTGCTTGAGATTGTTGGCGCAGATCATGTCCACGTTTTTCTTTACAAGCTTTTCCCGGCTGTTTTCCACCATGTTCTGGGTCTCCATGGAAAAGCCGCAAATGACCTGCCCCGGGACGCGGTTTTCCCCGAGATATTTCAGGATGTCCCGGGTGCGTTTCAGGGGGATGGACATGTCGCCCTCGGACTTTTTGACCTTGTTGTCGCTGTAATTTGCCGGGGTGTAGTCCGCCACCGCCGCCGCTTTGAAAATAAAGTCGGATTTTGGGGCGTTGGCGGCCACGGCTTCAAACATATCCTGAGCGGAAACGACGGGAACTACGGTCACAAAGGGCGGGGGGGCGATGGCCGTGGGGCCGGAAACCAGAGTCACGTCCGCGCCCCGGAGCATGGCCATTCTGGCAATGGCATAGCCCATTTTCCCGGTGGAATGGTTGGTCAGATACCGGACGGGGTCGATGGCCTCCTGGGTCGGCCCGGCGGTGACGAGTACCTTTTTCCCGGCAAGATCGTGAGGGAAGGCCAGCTGACGCAGGATATATTGCAGAATTTCCTCCGGCTCCGGCAGCTTGCCCTTGCCCACGGCGCCGCAGGCAAGACGTCCGCTGGCAGGTTCGATGACTTCCCAGCCATAACGGCGCAGAAGCGCCAGATTGTCCTGTGTCACGGGATTTTCGTACATGTTGGTATTCATGGCGGGGGCAATGAGCTTGGGGCAGCGGCAGGCGAGAATGGTGGTGGTGAGCATATCGTCCGCCAGCCCGTGGGCCAGTTTCGCGCAAACATTGGCCGTGGCCGGGGCGACGATCACAAGATCAGTCCGTTCCGCCAGAGCGATATGCTCCACCTGATGGGAGAAATTCCGGTCGAAGGTGTTCACCATCGTCCGGCGGCCGGTGAGCTGCTCGAAGGTCAGGGGCGTGACGAATTGGGTGGCGTTTTCGGTCATGACGACCTCCACCGCGGCGTGCTGCTTGACAAGGGCGGAGGCCAGCGCGGCGGCTTTATAGGCGGCGATTCCGCCGGTAACGCCCAGAAGGACGGTTTTTCCTTTCAGCATAGGGAACCCTCCAGAATAGAAAATTGCTTACGCTCATTATATCCCGATTTTGAATCGCTGTAAAGATGATTTTTTTCTTGTATTTTCCGCCGCACCCTGCTATAATACTCCTGGAGTAAAAGCTCCCAAATTTGCGCTGTATCTTCATAAGAAGAACGGCAGCAGGAGGTAATTTCATATGGAAAAAAGGAAAATGAACACCCGGTACATGGCGACCCTCGCTATGTTCTGCGGTGTTCTGCTGGTCATGGGCGTTACCGGAATCGGTTTCATTCCACTTCCGGTGATCAAGGCCACAACCATGCACATCCCGGTCATTCTGGGCGCGGTTTTGCTCGGCCCCGGCGCGGGCGCTGTCCTTGGGGGCGTGTTCGGGCTGTGCTCCATCTGGGCAAATACCACCAGTCCCGGACTGCTGGCATTTGCGTTTTCGCCCTTTATGACCACGGAGGGTCTGCCGGGGGTGCTGAAAAGCCTGTGGATCGCACTGGGGTGCCGGATTTTGTTCGGCGCGATTGCGGGATGGCTGTGGAAGCTGATTAAGAAGCTTACGAAGCAGGATTTTGCGGCGCTGCCCCTGACTGCGGCAATTTCCACGCTGTGCCACACAATTCTCGTCATGGGCAGCATTTATGTGCTGCTTGCCCAGCAGTACGCACAGGCGAAAAACGTGGCCATTACCGCCGTTTTTGGACTTGTGATGGGGACGGTCACGGCGTCCGGAATCCCTGAGGCTATTATTGCCGCCATTCTGGTGACCGTCATCGGAAAGGCGCTGCTGCACCTTTCGGAGCGGATGAAAAAACGTTAAGGAGAGATCGTTATGCTGCTTGCCATTGACATCGGTAATACCAATCTGGTCATCGGCTGTATTGAAAATGATAAAATTCTGTTCAAAGCCCGCATTGCCACCGACGCCACCCGCACCTCCGACCAGTATGGCGTGGAGATCAAAAACATGATGGAAGCCTTCGGCGTGCAGGTGAAGGATATCGACGACTGCATCATTTCCTCCGTCGTGCCGCCGGTGTTCAATTCGGTCAAAACCGGCGTCATCAAGGTGATTCGGAAGCAGCCCATGGTGGTCGGCCCCGGGCTGAAAACCGGGCTGAACATCCACATGGACGTTCCCAGTCAGGTAGGCAGCGACCGCATCGTCATTGCCGTGGCCGCCCTCGCCGAGTACGAAGCGCCCATGATTCTGATGGACTTGGGGACGGCAACCACCATTGAGGTGGTGGAGCAGAATAACATGTACTTGGGCGGCATCATTTTTCCGGGCGTTCGTGTCTCGCTGGACGCGCTGACAAGCCGCACCGCTCAGCTTCCCGGCATCAGTCTGGACAAGCCGAAGCATGTCATTGGCAAGAACACCGTGGACTGTATGCGAAGCGGCATGATGTACGGCACCGCCGCCATGTTGGACGGACTGGTGGAGCGAATTGAAGGGGAGCTGGGACACAAGTCCACACTCATTGCCACCGGCGGCCTTGCCCAGTTTATCACACCGCTGTGCAAGCGGGAGATCATTCTGGAAAAAGACCTGCTTTTGAAGGGCCTGAACGTCATTTACAAGAAAAATAAGCGGTAACGGAAAGCCGGCAGCCCTGCGCTGTCGGCTTTTGCATCCGAAAATCCTTTCTGCGGCGGGGTGCTATTATTGCGCCCCGCCGCATAGTCTTTGGCAGGAGTGATGCAAATGATGTGCGCATGGAAACAGCTGCTGTCCGTCTTGCCGCCAAGACTTCGGCCGGAGGTGGACAGGTTGGGGAAAAACGCTTTGCAGGAGCTGCGGCTTCGGCTGGGGATGCCGCCGGAGCTGGTTTTGAGCGGGGAAAGCCGCTGGCTGGGGTGCTGTGTCAGCAGGGAAGACCTGAATTACTGCATCAACGCCGCCAGCCGATATTCTCCATGGGCGGCGGCGACAACAGCGCAGGGGTATCTTACCGCCCCCGGGGGACACCGCATTGGTCTGTGCGGCGAGGTGGTCTGCAAAGATGGGGTCGTAACGGGCATTCGGGAAATAAGCTCCCTGTGCATCCGTGTCGCGAGAGATTTTCCGGGAATCGCCAAGCGGGCGGCGGACGCTCCCGGCTCCATTCTGATTCTGGGCGCGCCCGGTTGGGGAAAGACCACGCTTCTACGGGATTTAATCCGCCAGATCGGAGAAAAACAGTGCGTCAGCGTGGTGGACGAGCGGGGCGAGCTGTTCCCGGAGGGGCTGGAACGGGGGAAGAAGACGGACGTCCTCACCGGCTGCCCCAAGTCCCCGGGAATCGACATGGTGCTAAGAACCATGGGGCCGGACTGCATCGCCGTGGACGAGATCACGGCGGAGACGGACGCCCGGGCGCTTCTCCGGGCGGCGAACTGCGGGGTGCGGCTGCTGGCGACTGCCCACGGCACGTCGGCGTCGGACTTGCGGCGCAGGTCGGTTTACCGGCCGCTGGCGGAAAGTGGGGTGTTCCAAACGCTTCTGATTTTGCGGCAGGACAAGTCCTTCCGGGCGGAGAGGGCGGCGCTATGAGCTACAGATGGTTTGGCGCGGCGCTGGTCATCGCGGGCTGCGGCGGTTTCGGGTTTTCCATCGCTTCCGGGTACAAGCGGGAGGAAGGAATCCTCCGGCAGCTGCTCAGGGTGCTGAATTACATGGAGTGGGAGCTTCAATACCGCCTGACGCCCCTGCCGGAGCTTTGCCGTCAGGCGGGGAAGGAAACGAGGGGGACACTCCGGGAAGTGTTTTTCAATCTTGCGCGGGAGCTGGAATGGCAGACCTCCCCGGACGCGGCCAGCTGCATGACCGCCGCGCTGAAACGCAGTCACGAGCTGCCCCGGCGGATACGGGGAATCATGAAGCAGCTGGGGCATACCCTTGGCCGGTTCGATCTTCCGGGGCAGAAGCAGGGCTTGGAGGAAGTGCGGGAAGCCTGCCGCATGGAGCTGGAAGCCCTGGGGAAGAACCGGGAAACCCGTCTTCGCAGCTATGGGACGCTGGGACTGTGCGCCGGCGCGGCGCTGGCCATTTTGTTTCTATGAGTATGGACATTGACCTGATTTTCAAAATTGCTGCCATTGGCATCATCGTATCCATTCTCAATCAGGTGCTTTCCCGTTCCGGCCGGGAGGAGCAGGCCACCATGACCAGCCTTGCGGGGCTGGTGGTCGTGCTGATGATGCTGGCGCAGAAGATCGCCGATCTTTTCGATCTGGTGAAGACCCTGTTTGAATTCTGATGAGCCTGTTCTGGAAGGCCGCGGCGGCGGTGCTGCTGGCGGTGGTGCTGGGGCTTTCGTTGGGAAAGCAAAAGGACATTGGGGTTCTTCTGACCATGGCGGTGTGCTGCATGGTCGCCATGATCGCCATTTCCTATTTGGAGCCGGTGCTGGACTTCCTGCGTGAGCTGGAAACGCTGGGAGATCTGCAGGGGGACATGCTGGGCATTCTCTTAAAAGCGGTGGGCATCGGGTTGGTGTCGGAAATTGCGGGGCTGGTCTGTACCGACGCGGGAAACAGCTCTCTTGGAAAAACGCTGCAAATGCTTGGTTCGGCGGTGATTTTATACTTGTCGCTTCCCATTTTCACCGCCATGCTGGAACTGATACGGGAGATTTTACGGGAATTATGAGCAAACTGATTTTGGCAGTGGCGTTGATTTTTGCATTGGCAATACCTGCCTCCGCTGTGGAGTTTACGGCTCCCCAGGTGCCGGAGGGAGGGGCGGAGCTGATGCCGGAGGACACCGGCTCCTTTGCTGCTGGGCTGATGGAGCTGCTTCGGGACGCGGTTCTGGGACTTCGGCCGGATTTGAAGGAAGCGTCCAAGGTCAGCCTTGGGGTGATCGCGGCGGTGATGATGGTGTCATTGCTCCAATCCTTTTCCGGAAGTGTGAAGACCGTCGCAAACCTTGTGGGGGCGACAGCCATTGCGGCGGGGCTGCTGCTGAGCGCAAATTCCCTGATTCGTCTGGGGTCGCAGACCGTGACGGAAATCAGCGAGTACGGAAAGCTGCTGCTTCCCGTTATGACGGCGGCCATGGCGGCGCAGGGCGGGGCGGCGTCCTCCACGGCGCTGTACGCCGGGACGGCGGTGTTCGACTCGGTGCTGAGCTCCCTGATTTCCCGGATGCTCGGCCCCATGGTGTACCTGTTTCTGGCGCTGTCGGCGGCAAACGGCGCAATCGGGGAGAATATTCTGGGAAAATTGCGGGATTTGGTCAAAAACGTCGTCAGCTGGAGCCTGAAAACCATATTGACGGTGTTCACGACCTATATGACCGTCACCGGCGTGGTCAGCGGCACTACCGACGCGGCGGCGCTGAAAGCAACGAAGGTCACCATTTCTTCCGTGGTTCCCGTGGTGGGCGGAATTTTGTCCGACGCTTCGGAAGCGGTGCTGGTCAGCGCGGGGCTAATGAAAAACGCGGCGGGCATTTATGGAATTCTGGCGGTGCTGGCGGTATTCCTAAGTCCGTTTCTGAAAATCGGCGTCCACTATCTGATATTGAAACTGACAGCCGCCGTATGCGGCATCTTCGGAGAAAAGGGACTGACGGAGCTGATCGGGGATTTTTCCACCGCCATGGGGCTGCTGCTTGCCATGACCGGCTCGGAGTGCCTGCTGCTGCTCATCAGCACGGTGTGTTTTCTGAAAGGAGTGGGATAATGGAGGCGCTTCGGCAATATGTTATTTCTGTGGTCGCTGCCGCCATGCTCTGCGGCATTGTGGTCAGGCTGTTCCCCAATGGAAGCGGCAAGCAGATGGGAAAGCTGATCTGCGGGCTGTTTCTGGCGTACACCGTCCTGAGTCCCATTTCGAGGGTGGATTTTTCCAAATTGCCGGACTTTTCCCTGCGGTGCATGGATGACGCGGAGGACGCCGCCGCCATGGGCGAAAATCTTGCCCGGGATTCCATGGCGGATATCATAAAGGAAGAAACGGAAGCATATATCTTGGACAAAGCCGCTGACCTCCATGCGAACCTGCACGTTGAGGTCACCGTCGGCGAAGACAGTCTCCCGACGGCGGTCACGCTCTCCGGGGAGGCGTCCCCTTACGCCCGGCGGCAGATACAGGCCATGATCGCAAATGATCTGGGTATTTCAAAGGAGAATCAGAAATGGATTGGGTAACGCTGAGAAGCAGGGGAAAGGAGCTGGTCAGGAAATACCGCTATGTCCTTTTGGTGGTGCTGGCAGGGCTTTTTCTCATGGCGCTGCCCGACGGAAAAAACACAAAAGCAGCCCCGGAACCCGCCGCCGCGGAAACGGAACCCCGGCAGGATCTGCAAACCGGGCTGGAAGAAATTCTCAGCCAGATACAGGGCGCGGGCAGGGTGCGGGTGCTTCTGACCCAGCGGGAAGGGGAGCAGACGGTATATCAGACAGACGAGGATTCCACATCCTCCGGCATCCGGTCGGACACGGTTTTGCTCAATGGCTCTGACCGTTCTCAGACCGGGCTTGTGCAGCAGGTCAATCCCCCTACTTATCTCGGCGCGGTCATCGTATGCCAGGGGGCGGACAGCGCGTCCGTCCGGCTTGCCATCGTATCAGCGGTGGGCAGCGTCACCGGGCTGTCCACCGACAAAATAACCGTTTTGAAAATGAAATGAATGATTGGAGGCATTTTTATGAAGGTATGGAAGAAGAATCTGATTGCGGCGGCGATTTTGGTGACGGTATGCGCAGGCATCTACGTCAACTGGCGCTACACCGAGGATCAGGCGGCGGCAAATCTCACGGATACGCTGGACACGGAAAAGGTCATGTCCGACGACAATCTGGTGCTCAGCGAGGATATGGCGGCCATTTCCGCCGGGGAAGATGTGGCGACCACCTCCACCGACTACTTTGCCGCCGTCCGCCTGTCCCGGCAGCAGGCGAGGGACAACGCCGTGAATCTGCTTCAGGAAGCCATGTCCTACAGCGAAAGCTCCAAGGAAGCGGAGTCCGCGGTAGAGCTGGAGCAGATCGTGCAGACGGCACTGAGCGAAGCCCAGATCGAGAGCCTGATCATCGCGAAGGGCTATGCCGACTGCGTGGCCTACATGTCCGGCGAGGGCATTTCCATTGCGGTGGCTTCTCCCGAGGGCGGCTTGCAGCGGGAAGACGTGGCCGTCATCGCGGACATCGTCATGGCGCAGTCCGACTATTCTCTGAACGATATCCGTGTTGTGGAAGTTCAATAAGTTTATGCCCCGGATGAAGACCATCCGGGGCAATCTTGTAAATCCGTGCTTTGCTTGCAGAAAATGGTTGTATTTTTCTGGATTTGTGGTACAATAAACAAAAGTATGTCAAGCCCACGGGCGGGACAAACATTTAGGAGGTAAAACCTTATGGCTGAATATAAGCAGTACATCACCCAGATTCAGGAAAATGGAAGCGTCATGATCTCTGAGGACGTGGTTGCGACCATCGTGGCCCATGCCCTGTCCGAGGTGGAGGGCGTCGGCTCTCTGGGCATCAAGCCCGGCGTCAGCATCGCAGACTTTACCAATAAAAAGAATTGGGGTAAGGGGCTGAAGATCCTGATCGCGGAGGACAACACCCTTACCATCGAGTGCGGCATTATGGTCTGCTACGGCTACAGCGTCGTGGACGTGGCGAAGGACGTGCAGGCGGCAGTGACCGCCAGCGTGGAGTCCATCACCGGCACGAAGGTCGAGAGCGTCTCCGTCAACGTCTGCGGCATCGTCCACAAGTAAGGTCGGGCGTTATGAAAAGAGGCGACGCCAGAGAACTGGCAGTACATCTGATTTACGGTCGGGCGTTTACCGGCGAAGAGCCGGAGCAGGTGGTTTCCGCCCGTCTGGACAAGGAATATTACGGAAAACTGGCCGAAGAAAATGAGGTATATGCCCAGCGCCCTGACCGGTTCCAGCTGCGCTATATCGACTCGGTGGTCACCGGTGTTGCCAACCGGGAGGACGAGCTGGACGATGTGATCCGGCAGTTTTCCATCGGCTGGGACATCAGCCGCATTTCCAAGCTTGCCCGTTGCATTCTGCGGCTGGCGATTTACGAGATTCTCTATGTGGACGACGTTCCCACCGGGGTTGCGGTCGCCGAAGCGGTGCGCATTGCGAAAAAATACGACGGCGACGATACCGGTGCGTTTATCAACGGGATCTTAGGCAGCTTTGTTCGCAGCCGGAACACGGAGACGGAAGCTCCTCAAGAGGAAGCAAAATGAGCGTCATCGGCATCGACACCAGCAATTACACTACCTCCATCGCCTTTTTTGACGGTGAGGGGGGCGAGAATTGCTCCCGCCTTCTGCCCGTCAGGCAGGGGGAGCTGGGTCTGCGTCAGTCCGACGCGGTATTTGCCCATATCAAAAGCCTGCCGGAGCTTTCCGGCAGGCTGTTTTCCCATATTCAGAAGGACGCCATCACGGCGGTGGGCGTCAGCACCCGTCCCCGGGCGGTGGAGGGGAGCTATATGCCCTGCTTCATGGTTGGCTACTCCCACGCGAAGCTGTTGTCGGACGCTCTGGGCGTGCCGCTGGCGGAGGTTTCCCACCAGCAGGGACACGTGGCCGCGTCATTGTGGAGCGCAGGACGGCTGGATTTGATGGAGAAAACCCATCTTGCATGGCATTTGTCCGGCGGCACCACGGAGCTGCTTCTGGTAGAGCCGGAGGGCAGAAATGTGAAGTGTACCCGCATCGGCGGCACCACGGACATTTCTGCCGGTCAGCTGATCGACCGGACGGGGCAGCTTTTGGAGCTGCCGTTCCCATCGGGCAAGCATCTGGACAGCCTCAGCCGGGAAGCGACGGGGAAGGATGTGTTCCGCGTCAAGTGCAGGAACAGCGAATTTTCCCTTTCCGGCGTGCAGAATAAGGTGCAGCAGTTCCATGCCGCCAGCGCTGACCCTGCCGAAACTGCGGCTTACGCTCTGCGGTGCGTCGCGGGCGCGGTGTATCAGGCGACGGTTCAGGCGCTGGAAGCCTATCCGGGGCTGAGCGTGGTGTTTTCCGGGGGCGTTGCGTCCAATTCCATGCTCCGGGAGCTGACGGCGCCGCTCCATCCCGTTTTTGCACAGCCGCAGTTTTCCACGGACAACGCCATGGGCGTCGCCGTGCTGACAAAACGACTGACGGAGGAATAACATGGCTCAGAACGTTCTGTCCATCACCCAGTTAACCGAATATATCCGCGGACGGCTGGACGACGACCCTTTTCTGGGGCAGGTGGCCGTCCGGGGCGAGATCAGCAATTATAAGGTCTACCCGTCGGGACACCACTATTTTACGCTGAAGGACGAAGGGGCGGCCTTGAAGTGCGTCATGTTCAAGGGCAACGCCATGCGCCTGCGCTTCCGGCCGGACAACGGCATGAAGGTCATTGCCATGGGCAAGGTCACGGTCTACCCCAGGGACGGGGCGTATCAGCTGTACTGCGCCGCCATGGCCATGGACGGCGTGGGCGACCTGTACGCCGCCTTTGAGCAGCTGAAGAAAAAGCTGGCGGCGCAGGGGTTATTTGACCCAGCCCACAAAAAGCCGCTGCCCAAATGCCCCGGCACCATCGGAATCGTCACCAGTTCTGCCGGTGCGGCGGTGCATGATATGCTCCGCATTCTCAGAAAGCGGTATCCGCTGACAAAGGTACGTCTGCTGCCCGTGCGGGTGCAGGGCGCGGAAGCGCCGGGGGAGATTGCCGCGGCCATCCGGTATGCCAACCGCTACAGGCTGGCCGACCTGCTGATCGTGGGTCGGGGCGGCGGCTCCATTGAAGATTTGTGGGCGTTTAACGACGAACTGGTCGCCCATGCCATTTATGAATCGGAGATTCCCGTGATCTCCGCCGTGGGACACGAGCCGGATGTGACCATTTCCGACTACGTGGCCGATCTTCGTGCGGCGACGCCCTCCAACGCGGCAGAGCTTGCCGTGCCGGATCAGGACGCTTTGCGGCAGAATCTGGATGCCATGTCCAGCGCTATGGCGTCCGCCCTGAGCCGCCAGTTGAAGGCGGCGCGGCAGCATCTGAACGTGTTGTCCCAGTCTCCTGCGCTGCGAAGCCCCACGGGATACATCGAGCAGCGGGAGAAGAGTCTGGAGCTGCTGAAAAACCGCTTGATCGCGGCGCAGAATCAGAGCATCACCCGGAAAAATCAACGCTACATTGCCGCCGTTTCCAAGCTGGACGCCATGAGTCCCCTGAAAGTGCTGACCCGGGGCTATTCCATGGCACAGACGGAAGCGGGGGAGGTACTCCGCTCCGTTCGGCAGGTGGAGCTGGGAGAGCGCATCAGCGTCCTGCTGAGCGACGGAAAACTGTCCGCAACCGTAATGGATAAAAAGGAGGAAGCACGATGAATCCGCAGAACAAAACCTTTGAGGAGTCCATGGCACGTCTGGAGCAGATCGTCCGGGCAATGGAACGGGGAGACGTGGCTCTGGAGGAGTCCTTGAAGCTCTTTCAGGAGGGCACTGAGCTGGTGCGAAGCTGCCAGAAGCTGCTGGACGACGCCCAGCTTCAGGTGAAGAAGATCATGACCGCCCCGGACGGCAGCCCTGTAGAGGAGGACTTTCAGGATGAGCCTTGACTCTAGAAGCCGGGAATACCGGGAGTATGTGGAAGCCTATCTGAAGGATTTCTACGCGCAGTTCCACGGCGCGCCCCAGAAAGATCTCTACAAGGCCATGGAATACAGTCTGCTTGGGGGCGGCAAGCGTCTGCGGCCGATTTTTGCCTTTGAGTTCTGCCGCCTGTGCGGGCGGGACTGGAAGGACGCCGCGCCTTTCGCCGCCGCCGTGGAGATGATCCATACATACAGCCTGATCCATGACGATCTGCCCTGCATGGACAATGACGATTACCGCCGGGGTCGGCTGACGAATCACAAGATTTTCGGCGAGGGAATGGCCGTTCTGGCGGGAGATGCTCTGTTGACGGACGCTTTTATGGTTGCGTCCAAGGCCAGACTGGCAAAGCCGGAGGACATGGCGACGGCCATCGGCCGGCTGGCGGAGTGCGCCGGTTCCCCCGGCATGGTGGGCGGACAGGTGCTGGACATCATGAGCCAGGAGCGGGAGCTGAGCGAGCAGGAGGTTCTGGACATTCAGTCCCGGAAGACCGGCGCGCTTATCAACGCTGCCTGCGCCTTGGGCGCGATTGCCGGCGGCGCGTCGGACGAGCAGTTTGAGGCTGCCTGTCAGTTCGCGGCGGGACTGGGACTTGCGTTCCAGATTCGGGACGATATGCTGGACGTGATCGGCACCCAGTCGGAGCTGGGAAAAGCCACCGGCATGGATGGGGAGAAGAACACCTTCGTCCGCCTGTATGGTCTTGAAAAGTGCGAAGAACTGGTGAGAAAATACACGGATTACGCCATTTCGGCGCTGTCCGCGTTTGAAGATACCGAATACATCGTCGCCCTAGCCCACAGTCTGACCACACGGCGCGTGTAAAAACCATAGGATAAAGTTTGCCCCCGGCCATACGGCCGGGGGCAATTTTGTGTGTCATTCCAGCATTTCGGTGATCTCCGCCATCCGCTCAATGGGAAAGGGCGGGCTGCCGATGGGCTTCATGGCGATGGACATGAGCTTGACGGGATTATCGTCCGCCGCGACCCGGTTGGAGCTGAACACGCCGCACCGGCGGCAGCGGTGGATGATCGCCCATTCGCCGTTTTTCCGAACCCACACCGCCACCGGCTCCATCAGTCCGCCGCAGTCTGACTCCCGGTCGCCCGGCTCGATGTCCAGATGCACGGAACACAGGCAGTTGGGGCAATGGTTCCGGTGGTCGCTCCCCGCGCCCGCCGGGATGACGGGATAGCCGCAGTTCCGGCAGGTGAAGCTTTCGTCACAGGGGTGGGTTTTATAATAGCCTTTTTCGTGCTGTTTTCTTTTATTTTCCCGGTTCATTGTGGGAATTCCTCCTAAAAGTATTTATTGAAAATTCTTTTGGGAGGCTTGCGGAATTGTGACTGCCAACCTCCCGGTCAGATCACAATATCCATTTGATTACGTTTAAACAAACAATTACCTCATTATTTCATATTTTTAGATGCGCATTTTGCGCGGGGAATTGGATTACCGGATGTCCTCGTCGTCGAACTTGTCGCCGCACTCAGGGCAGAATTTGGGCGGATGCCGGGGATCTTCCGGCTCCCAGCCGCACTTGTCGCAGCGGTACAGCGGCTCGGACGCGGGCTTCTTCGCGCCGCATTCGGAGCAGAACTTGCCCTTGTTGACCGCACCGCAGGAGCAGACCCAGCCGTCGGCGGGCTTGGAAGCGCCGCACTCCATACAGAATTTGCCCGTATTCACCGCGCCGCAGGAACATTTCCATGTATTTGCACCGGCCGCGGGTGCAGCGGGGGCGGCAGGAGCGGAAGCAGCGGGCTGCTGCTGACCCATCTGGAACAGGGAAGCGGCGTTGAAACCGCCGGCGGACTGCGCCATGTTCATGCCCATGAAGCCCATCATCGCACCGTTTTTGTTTCCGGCGGCGGTCTTCATTGCCTCGGCCTGTGCCTGCACCATGTGCGCCGCCGCCATGTTGGTGTTACGGAAAACGGCGGACTTCTGCAGCTCCTTGATGGTGGCCTCGTCCTCGGCGGAGGCGGTCACGGAGTTGACGCCCACGGCGACGATGGCAAGACCTCTTGTCGCGCCCCACTTGCCGGACAGAACTTCGTTCATGGCCTGCGCCAGCTCCATGGTGTGGCCGGGCAGAGCGGAATACCGGATGCCCTGGGCGGAAATCCGGGCAAACGCAGGCTGCAGAGCGGTGAGGAACTCGGATTTCAGCTGGCTGTCCAGCTGGTCGCGGGTGTAGTCCTGAGATACGTTGCCGCAGACGTTCTTGTAGAACAGCATGGGGTCGGCGATCTTATAGGAATATTCACCGTTGCAGCGGATGGAAACGTCCATATCCAGACCGATGTTGTTGTCCACGACCCGGAAGGGGATGGGAGCGGGGGTGCCGTACTTGTTGCCAACCAGTTCCTTCAGGTTGAAGAAGTACACCCGCTGATCCTTGGCGGTATCTCCGCCGAAGGCGAAGCGGCGCTTGAGGGTTTCCCAGCTGCCTTCCAGACCTTCCAGACCGCCCTGGAAAATGGTGGGTTCGCTGGAGGAATTCCAGGTGTATTCGCCCGCTTCGGCGGCGAACTCCACAATCTTGCCCTGCTCCACGATCATCATGCACTGCCCCTCGTTGACGGCGATGACAGAGCCGTTGGAAATGATGTTGTCAGAGCCTTTGGTGTTGCTGTTGCGGGAGGAGGTGCGCTTTTTGCCCTTGGTGACCAGAACGTTGGCCGCCATGCTGTCACAGTAGAAATACTCTTTCCACTGATCGGCAAGGACGCTGCCCACCGATCCCAATGCTGCTTTGATCAGACCCATAATGCTTTCTCCTTATGTAAAAAATTTTTTAATCGTCAAAACTTTCCGCCGCCGCCACCGTGGCTGCTGCCGCTGGAGGACGTGTGGACGGAGCTGCCGCCACCGCCGGAGCTGCTGCTTTCCTGCTGGATGCGGGTTTTGGTGACGTTGCTGTACAGGAACAGATCCCGATTGGTGCGCAGGTGGTAGGAGCTGTCATTCAGGTAGCTGCCCGCGCTGCGCTGGGGACGCTTGGTATTCATGCAGGCGCGCATGATGAGGACGGTGATTCCGCCGATGACCGCGCCGATGGCAATGGAAATCAAAATATTTACGCGCTGGGGCTGGCCTTCATAATAGACGACGTTTTCCTGATCGCCGTGGTAGTAATCGCCCGAGGTATCCGCATAACCGTCAATGGGTGCGCCATCACTGTAGGCGGAAAAATAGGTGGGCAAAGCATCCAGAAACGCGTCGAAGGCGCCATAATAATCGCCGTTTTTCAGGTACGGAAGGGCGCTTTCGCCGACCTGCTGGATGCCATAGTCCGTCAGAGCGTAGATGGCGTTACCCTTGGTGGAGATGTACCAGTCCCGTTCTTCCATGGACAGGAGGAACAGCACGCCGTCATCTGCATAGCCGTTGTAATCGTAATAATCGTCGGCATAGTCCTGAGGACGTTTTCCGTCCAGAGTGTCCACCGTCAGGATGACCACGTCCATTCCGTATTCCTGCCGAAGCGCCTGCGCCTTTTCTTCCAGCGCCGCTTCCTCCGAGGAGGACATGAGATCGGCGTTGTCGATGACATATTGCTCCGCTGCGCCGACGCTCAGGAACAGGGAGGGGAGAAGCAGCAGGCACAGGATCAGGCAAATCAGTTTGTGTTTCATACTGTTTCCCTCCTTAAAGCATCAGAAGCTGCACCAGCGACGCAAGCAGCGCGACACCGGCGGTGACTCCGGCAAACCATGCGGCTGTCTTCTTGGGGCAGATGGGAAATGCGCCGGTCATTTTGCCGGTCTGGCCGTTCATGGCGAAGGTGTAGATTTTGTCCTTGTATTTCGTGTTCAGAATCCACACGGGGAAGAAGACGTAGCGTGCCCTGTTGTGCTTGATATTCAGCTGCCGGGAGGTGGGAACCACCGAGGAATAGCCGACAAAGGTGCTTTGCAGCCGGTCATCCATGGCGGCGTCTACCCGCTGACGAACCCGCGGTTCGCCGTTTTCCGAGGGAACGTCGTACTTGTCGGCGAGATAACCGGTCAGATACGCCATGTCGAAGGACGTAAGCTGTTTGTAATCAAACGACTCAATGGATTCCATGAATGCGTCCTCCATCTTGGTGGAGCCGTCCATGGGAATGCCCACGAAATCCGCCGCCGCGTCCCGCTTCAGCAGGAAATGGTCGGTTTTGGTATATTCATATTTGGAATCCGACCATGTATGTATCCGTGTGGCCTTGTAGCTGCCGCTGAAATCCGCGGCGCAGTCATACAGCCAGAAGGGAACGTACATTCCGGTGATCTTCTCCAGCCGCTGTTCCGAGGTGAAGCCTCTGGGAAGAAGGGGCTTGCCCTTGCAAAGGCGGAGAAACGCGGCCTTGGCGTCCTCCTTGCCGGTTTTGAAGGGGATGACGCCGTCGGGTTTCAGACCACCGCTGAGACGGGTGGGCATGATGGTGGGGTTTTCGCAGTAGGGGCAGAAGGAAGCGGCAGTATTCTCGTCGCAGAGAATTTCTCCGCCGCAGGAGGGACATTGAAAAGCGCGAAGGGTGCTTTCCTCATCCTCGCTGAATTGCTCCGTCTGTTCCTGCTCCCACTGAAATTCCTCGGCGTCCTGCGGTTTCTGACTTTCGTTGAAGGCACGGACGGTGTCGAGGTCAAAGGTGTTGCCGCAGTATTCGCAGGTCAGCTTCTGGGCGTCCGGCCCAAAGTGCAGACCGGCGTTGCAGCATGGGCATTTGTATTCCAAGACGCGGGTTTGTTCCTCCATGGTTTTCTCCTCCAATCATTCTCTCAGATATTGTAGGGCGCAATCCACAAATACGGCCGCGCCTGTGGAAAGAACGCTCTCGTCGAACTTTACCTTTGGATGGTGCTGGGGGTAAGGGTAGCCCTTGGACGGCTCGCCCGCCGCCAGCGCCAGCATCAGGGAGGGAACCTCGTGGCTGACATAGGCAAAATCCTCCGAACCGCCGCCCCGGGCAGGTTTTCCACCGTTGAGTTCCGCCGTGGTGAACGCGCGGTTTGCGCCCAGCAGGTCTTTGAGATACCCCGTGACTTTTTCCGAAAGGTCTTTGTCGTTGACAAGGGTGGGGCATCCGCTGCCGAAGCTGACCTCGGCGCCGGCACGGAAGGCTTCTGCGACGTTTTGCGCGATGGCGGTCATGCGCTCTTTCAGATAAGCGCGGGTTTTCTCATCATAGGTGCGGATGGTGCCGCCCATGGTCGCCGTGTCGGGGATAACGTTTCCGGCTTCTCCAGCGTGGAAGGTGCCGATGGTCAGGACTGCCTCGTCAGACGCGGACAGCTCCCGGGCGTGTATCTCCTGAAGGGCAATGAGAATATGTGCCGCCGCCGTCAGGGGGTCAATGCCGTTCTGGGGTGCGGAGCCGTGACAGCCCTTGCCATGCACCCGGATGGTGAAATAGTCCGCCGCTGGGGCGCTGACGCCGGGGGCGGAGACCACCACCGTCCCGGCCGGAAGCGGCATTCCCGCCGCAACGTGAATCATCAGGGCTGCGTCGGGTCTGGGATTTTCCAGCACGCCGGAGGCAATCATGTCCTTGCTGCCCTCGAAAATTTCCTCCGCAGGCTGGAACATGAGCTTGACCATGCCGTCCAGCTCCGACTCGTGGGCTTTCAGGATTTTCGCCGCGCCCAGCAGCATGGCGGTGTGCATATCGTGGCCGCAGGCGTGCATCCGTCCGTTTTTGCAGGCGAAATCCACGTCGGCTTCCTCGGCAATGGGCAGGGCGTCCATATCCGCCCGAAGCAGCAGAACTTTCCCGCCGGGCTTGCCGACGGTTGTAACAAGTCCAGCTTTTCCACATTCCTGAACGGTATACCCCATCTCCGTAAGTGTGGATTTTACATAAGGCTTCGTTTCCGTCAGGTCAAATCCGGTTTCCGCGTGGGTGTGAAGCCACAGGCGATGGGCTTTGATCTCGTCCTGAAGCGCCGACGCTTCCTGCAAAATCTGTTCCTTCGTCATATAAATCAGCCCCTTTCATCTTTAGTATGCCTCGCTACAGAGAAAAGTCCTCATTGTCGTACTTGGAAAAATCCACAGCCTTGGGCTTGGGCGGGATGCGCTTGCAGGGGTCATATTTGAATTTGCGGCACTGGTCGTCCACCGTTTTCAGTCCCTTTTTGGCGCACAGAATCTGCCCGCCGCCCAGACGGGCGCCGTTTGCGCAGTAGGCGCAGGAACGTTCTATTTTCTTGCGAAACAGCATGGCGGCATCCTCCCAACAATCGTTCTTGTATTATACACCAAATACTCCGGAAAAGCTACCCCTTTTTTGAAGCTTTATCACCAGCGCCCCGACGGACAGCACTCCGAAGGGAAGCCAGATGCCGTATGCTATCAGCGCGGCAAGGGCGAGAGAAAAAAGCGTTTGCAGCAGCTTCCCCCAAAAGTACGGTTTTAAGGAAAGTCCCGCCGTGACGGACACGGTCTGCATGGTGACGCACAGGCCGCCGAAGGCCAGTATCCCCGAACAGATGCAGAACCGGGCGGAAACGTCCGTGACGGCCAGCAGCTCACAGCAGCCGTTGGAAAGCTCCAGAATCCCCGTGACCGCGACCTGTACTGCCGCTGGGAGAATCCAGAAAATCCACCGTTTCAGAAATGCCAGCAGAACCCGGAAAAGCACCACCCAGCCGCATACCGTTGCCATGACCGTAATCGCGGTGTTCAGAGCGGACGCAGGGGAATGGGGACTTGTCTTCGTCAGCCTGACGGGGGCGGCGGGTTTCCCCGGAATCAGCATCGCCGCAAACAACGCGCCCACGATGTGGATGCCCCACAGCGCCCACGCCATCCACCGGCGGGGGAACATGGCCGCCGCCATGCCGAACAGAAACGCAGGCCCCGCGTTGCTGCAAAAAGAAAGCAGGCGTTCCGCCTCCGGTTTTGTCAGCTGCCCGCTGCGGAATGCGGCGGCGACGTTCTGCGCCCCCACGGGATATCCGCCCAGAAACGCCGGAATCAGCAGGGATTCCGCCCCATCCGGCATTCCGAACAGCCGCCCCAAAGGCCGCAGAACCGCCAAAGAGCTGCCAAGCAGGGAGCTTGTCAGCAGAATGGACAGCACAAAAAAGGGAAACAGGGATGGAATCACTGTCCGCAGGCACAGCTTGATGCCCTGACGTGCCCCATCGATTGCTGTCCGCCCGTCCAGGATCAGCGCCAGCATCCCCAGACTCACACAAATTCCCGTCCAGAAATTTCTCCGTTTCACCAGACCTCACCTCGGAAGAATCTATGCAAATCGGCCGCTGTCCATTCATATGCTTTTCCCAAGGGGGCTGGTTTCATGGGGAAGGGACGAATGATTTTGCAGCGGCTGGCGGATGGGGCTGACCTTTCCGCAGAGCCGCTGCCGGGGCAGCCCATTGTGGAGATCGCCGGCGACCGCCGGGTGCTGATCGAAAACCACTTCGGCGTCAAGGAATACAGCCGGGAGAAAATCGGAGTCAAGGTAAAATACGGTCTGGTCTGTGTCTGCGGCTGTGATCTGGAACTGATCCGCATGACGAAGGAGCAGCTGATCATTTCCGGCAGAATCGACGCGGTAACGCTGATCCGGAGGGGGTAACATGGATATCTGGAAGTCTCTGGACGGGATGGTGGAGGCGGAGCTGACCAGCGCGGAACCAGGCGCGGCGCTGGAAGCAGCCAATGCCCGGGGCATCCCGCTTTACGACGTGATACAGGTGGGCGACCTGACCGCCCGGTTTCGGGTACGCAGGCGGGATTACCGGACGCTGGAAGCCCTCAGCGAAAAGCGGGGAGAGACGCTGCGTCTGCGCCGCCGGATGGGCGCGTACTGGACGCTGAAACGGCTTCTGGCGCGGCCTATGCTTCTAGCCGGGCTGGCGGTGTTTCTGGCGGCGGCGATTTTCCTTCCCACCCGTATCTTTTTCGTGCGGGTGGAGGGCAATGTGACCACGCCCACCCGACTTATTCTGGACGCCGCGGGAGAAAGCGGCATCCGCTTCGGCGCTTCCCGGCGGGCGGTGCGGAGTGAGAAAATGAAAAACGCTCTGCTGTCGGCGCTTCCTCAGCTGCAATGGGCGGGGGTGAACACCTCCGGATGTGTGGCCACCGTTTCCGTGCGGGAGCGGACAGACCCGGAGGTGACGGAGCCGGATTCTGCGGTGAGCAGCATTGTGGCCTCCCGGGACGGCTTCATCGTCTCCGCCACGGTCACACGGGGCAATTTTTTGTGTCGCGTGGGGCAGTCGGTGAAGGCAGGGCAGGTTCTGATCTCCGGGTACACCGACTGCGGCATCTGCATTCAGGCGACCCGGGCAGAGGGGGAGATTTACGCCCAGACAAGCCGCGATTTTGCCGTCGTGACCCCCGCTGAGTGGACGGTTCGGGGGGAGCAGACCGCTGTCAGGCGAAAATACAGCCTCATCCTCGGAAAAAAACGTATAAATTTATGGAAAGACAGTGGAATTTTGCAGGGCAGTTGTGATAGAATGGATAGGCGATATGAACTGACCCTGCCGGGCGGCTTTCGTTTGCCGGTCACGCTGTGCGTGGAGGAATATACTTTCTACGATGGGGAAATGATGACTCTGGAGCCGGAGGCGGCGGAAGCGGCGCTTTCCAAATTCGCTCAGAGCGCCCTGACCCAGCAGATGGTGGCCGGGCGGATTTTAAGCCGGGAGGAATCGATCACGCAGTCGGAGGATAAGTACCTGCTGGAAGGGACATACGCCTGCGTGGAAATGATTGGCCGGGTCCGCAGAGAACAGATTGGAGATACAAATGGGAAAAGTGGTTGAACGAATCGTCAACGCCGAGCGGGTGGAAGACCTGATCACGGTGTTTGGCTCTTTTGACGAAAATATCAAACGAATCGAGGAAGCCCTGAACGTCCGGGTGGTGAACCGGGGGACAGACCTCCGGGTCTCCGGGGACGAGGAAATGGCGGATAAGGCCGTGCGCACGCTGGAGGGGCTGCTGTCTCTGGCCGCCAAGGGCGAGACCATCGACGAGCAGCGGGTGCGTTACCTGATTACGCTGGTCAACGAGGGCAACGACGCCCAAGTGGCGCAGATGGCGAAGGATGTGGTGTGCATCACCGCCAAGGGAAAACCCATCAAGGCCAAGACCGTAGGTCAGCAGAACTACATGAAGGCCATCATGAAGAATACCATCACCATCGGCGTCGGCCCCGCGGGTACCGGCAAGACCTATCTGGCGGTCGCCGCCGCCGTGGCTGCCTTCCGGGAGCGCACGGTGAACCGCATTATCCTCACCCGCCCGGCGGTGGAAGCGGGGGAGCGGCTGGGCTTCCTGCCCGGCGACCTGCAGAACAAGGTAGACCCCTATCTGCGGCCGCTGTATGACGCGCTGTACGATATGCTGGGGGCGGAGACCTTCCAGAAGTATCAGGAGCGCGGCTCCATTGAGGTTGCGCCGCTGGCCTATATGCGCGGCCGCACCCTGGACGACAGCTTCATCATTCTGGACGAAGCCCAGAATACTACCCGGGAGCAGATGAAAATGTTCCTGACCCGCCTTGGCTTCGGCTCGAAAATCGTCATCACCGGCGACGTGACCCAGATCGATCTGCCCGACGATAAGGTATCCGGCCTGAAGGACGCCGTGCGGGTGCTGGACGGGGTGAAGGACATTGCCATCTGCCGCCTGACCGCCGCGGACGTAGTGCGCCACGCGCTGGTGCAGGAGATCATCAGCGCCTACGAGCGCTCCGCTCAGAAAAAGGAAGTCAAAAAACCGACCCGTCAGATTCAGGGCCGTTACCATCAGAGGAAGAATTGACATGAGACATAAAATCAACATCGTATTCGAGCAGCTGAGCCTGCAAAAATTTGCCATCAAAAGCATCATCCGCACGTGCATCAACGCGGTTCTGGACGCAGAGGGCATCAATGTTCCCTGCGAAATCAACGTCCTTGTGACGGATGACGCAGGCATTCAGGTGGTCAACCGGGAGAGCCGCCACATGGACAAGCCTACGGACGTGCTGAGCTTCCCCATGTTCCAGCTCATCGCCGGGGAGCCGCCCACGGACTGGACGGACTTTCAGGACCCGGAGACCGGACTGGTGCCGCTGGGGGATATGTGCATTTCTCTGGAACGGGCAATTGCCCAGGCCAAAGAGTTCGGCCATTCCACCCGCCGGGAGGTGGGGTATCTCACCATCCACTCCATGCTCCATCTGCTGGGCTATGACCATCTGGACGAGGGCGAGGAAAAGAAGAAAATGCGCGGCAGAGAGGAAGCCATTGCCGCGTCCATCCCCAATATGAGCCGGGACTGAGGAGACTGGAAAATGAAAACAAAATCCGCTATGATCACCATCGCCGGACGCCCCAACGTGGGTAAGTCCACCCTGACCAATTATCTGGTGGGCGAGAAAATCGCCATCGTATCCAACAAGCCCCAGACCACCCGCAACCGCATCTGCGGCATCGTGACGAGGGGTGACACTCAGTTCGTGTTCGTGGATACCCCCGGCTACCACCGGGCAAGGACAAAGCTGGGCGATTACATGGTAAATGTTGCCCGGGAATCCATTTCCGACGTGGATTTGACCATCCTCGTTGTGGAGCCGATTGCATCCATCGGCCCCCAGGAGGAAGGGCTGATCGACAAAATCAAGAGCAGCCATTGCCCTGCCATTCTTGCCATCAACAAAATCGACACCGTGGAAAAGGACGCCCTTCTGGAGGTCATTGCCGTCTATTCTCAGGCGGCGGCCTTTGACGCCATCATCCCCATTTCCGCCAAAACCGGCGACGGGGTGGAGGATCTGCTGGAAACCTGCGGCAAATACGCCGAAGAAAGCCCCTTCCTGTTCCCGGAGGACGTGACCACCGACCAGCCCGAGCGGCAGGTGATGGCGGAGATCATCCGGGAAAAGCTGCTGTGGTGCCTTGACCGGGAGGTTCCCCACGGAACCGCCGTGGAAATTACAAAATTCTCCGAGCGGGACAGCGGCATCATCGACATTGACGCCACCATCTACTGCGAAAAGGCCAGCCACAAGGGCATCATCATCGGCAAAAACGGCGCCATGCTGAAAAAAATCTCCTCCATGGCGCGGGCGGACTGCGAAAAATTCATGGGAACGAAGGTGTTCCTGACCACTTGGGTCAAGGTGAAGGAAAACTGGCGGGACAGCGACTTTCTGGTGCGCAATTTCGGCTACAGCGAATAATTTCCAGTGGTAAATTCCCAAAGTGCGGCAAACCCTACCTTCAGGAGGGATGTCTATGAACGCTTTGGATTACTGGCAGCTGTTTTTAGAGACCGGCGCACCGGAAATGTATCTCATGTACTGCAAGCGCAAATCGGAGGAAACCCATGTATTTGACGATTCAGGGCATCGTCCTGAGAGTTACGGACTACAATGACAAGGACGCCTTGCTGACCATGCTGACCCGCCGCCATGGCAGACTGACCGTGAAGGCGCGGGGACTGCGGCGGAAAAACAGTCCGCTGATCGCCCCGTGCCAGCTGCTTTCCTACGGGGAATTCACGCTGTTTGAATACCGGGGACAGTACACCATCAACGAAGCCCAGTCCATCGAGCTGTTTACGCCCCTGCGCCGGGATTTGACCAAGCTGTCTCTGGGTACGTATTTTGCTCAGGTTTCGGAGGTCCTCTCTCAGGAGGATATGCCGAACCCGGAGCTGCAATCGCTGCTGCTCAACTGTCTGTACGCCCTTTCCAGGCTCGACCTTCCGGAAAGTCAGGTCAAGGCCGTGTTCGAACTGCGCGCCGCCTGCCTGTCCGGCTATACCCCCGACCTCACCGGCTGCCATGTCTGCGGCAGCCAGACGCCGGAGCGGTTCGACCTGTCGGCGGGTATGCTGGAATGCCGGAATTGCCGAAGCCCTGAGTCGAACGGCATCCGGATGCCGGTGCCGCCCTCCGTGCTGGAGGCCATGCGCTACATCTGCCATTGCGACAGCAAAAAGCTGTTTTCCTTTCAGGCGGGGGAGGATACCTTGCAGCAGCTTTCCGAGGTGACGGAGGCGTACCTCGCCACCCAGCTGGAACGGGGCTTTTCCACACTGGATTTCTACAAATCGTTACTTATATAGGAGAAAACCATGTCAGAATTATACGAAAAATCTCTGCGAAAACTGGAACTCGATCAGGTTTTGCAGCTTCTTGCCGAATGTGCCGGCAGCGAGGGCGGCAAGGAAGCCTGCCTGTCGCTGCGGCCTTCTTCGGACTTGGAGGAAGTGGAGCTGATGCTGAATCAGACCACCGCGGCCTCCGATCTGTGTACCCGGAAGGGCAACCCCGTTTTCGGGGACGTGACCGACTGTTCCGCGTCTCTGGAGCGGGCAGACCGGGGCGGCAGCTTGCAGCCTGTGGAGCTGCTGCGTATTGCGGGCATTCTCCGCTGCGCCCGGAATATCAAGGGCTACGTCGCCGAGGACGACAAGGCGACGGTGCTGGACGCCCTGTTTCAGGCGCTTAGCCCTAACAAATATTTAGAGGACAAAATTTTCGGCGCGATCCTCTCTGAGGAAGAAATCGCGGACAACGCCTCCCCGGAGCTGTCCGACATCCGCCGCCATATGCGCATTCAGGCAGGGAAGATCCGGGACAGCCTGCAAAAAGTCATTTCTTCCCCGGCATATTCCAAATTCCTGCGGGAGCCGATCATCACCATCCGTCAGGGGCGGTACGTGGTTCCTGTGAAAAGCGAGTGCAAAAACGACGTGCCCGGACTGGTGCATGACGTGTCCGCCACGGGTTCTACATACTTTGTGGAGCCGATGTCCGCCGTCAACGCCAACAACGCCCTGCGGGAGCTGGAATTAAAGGAAAAGAAGGAAATCGAGCGGATTCTGGCGGAGCTGTCCAGCGAGGCCGCTGGCTACCGGGAAGCCATTGACCTGAATTACCGGATGCTGGTGCAGCTGGACGTGATCTTCGCCAAGGCCAAGCTTGCCTACCGGATGCGCGCATGGGCGCCCATTATGAACGATCAGGGCAGGGTGGAGCTGCGTAACGCGCGGCATCCGCTCATCGACCCCAAAACCGTGGTGCCGATCTCTCTGCGGCTGGGTACGGATTTCGATACCATGATCATCACAGGCCCCAACACCGGCGGCAAGACCGTCACTCTGAAAACCGTGGGCCTGTTGACGCTGATGGCGGAGTGCGGCCTGCATGTCCCCGCCGGGGACGGAAGTGTGCTGTCCACCTTCGACGCTATTCTCGCCGACATCGGCGATGAGCAGTCCATCGCCCAGAGCCTGTCCACCTTTTCCAGCCATATGCGCACCATCGTGGATGTGGTCGCCCAGTGCGATGACCGGACGCTGGTGCTGTTCGACGAGCTGGGCGCAGGCACCGACCCGGCGGAGGGCGCGGCGCTGGCTACCGCCATCATCGAATTTTGCCGGAAACTGGGCAGCCGGGTGGTTGCGACGACCCATTACGCCGAATTGAAGCTCTACGCCATGCGCACGAAGGGCGTCATCAACGCCTCCTGCGAGTTCGACGTGGAGACTCTTCGACCCACCTACAAGCTGCTCATCGGCATTCCCGGCAAGTCCAATGCCTTTGCCATTTCCCGGAAGCTGGGACTTTCGGAGGAAATTCTGAAGGAAGCCGACGATCTGGTGGACAAGTCCGACAAGGATTTTGAGGACGTGCTGTCCCAGTTGGAGCAGCAGCGCCAGCAGATGGAGCTTGCCCGTCAGGAAGCCGAGCGCCTGAAGCAGGAGACGGCAAAGATCAAGCAGCAGAACGAGGAATATCAGGAGCAGCTCCGCAAAGAAAAGGAAAAGGCCGTGGAGTCCGCCCGCCGGGAAGCCCAGCACATCATCGACGAAGCCCGTGCCGCCGCAAACATTGCTTCCGAGGAACTGAAAGCCATGCGCAAGCAGCTGGCCGACAGCGCCGATGTCAGCGGCATCAATCAACGTCAGGCCGAACTGCGCCGGAACCTCAACGAGGTGGAGGACAAGCTCCGCGCCTCCCAGCCCAAGAAGGAGCGCCCCAAGCCCACCCGCGGCATTCTGGTGGGGGATACCGTGGAGCTCCTGAAACTGGGGACCAAGGCCAGCGTCCTTGCCATCAACAAGGATGGCAGTTACCAGCTGCAAGCAGGCATATTAAAGCTCACTGCGAAGCCAGATGAAATTTACCTTCTGGAAAACGAAAACCCCTACAAGGCCAAGGGCGGCCATCCTGCCCACTCCGGCCGGGAAATGAAAATGACCGCCATGCCGACAGAGGTCGATCTGCGGGGCATGGACACGGTGGAGGCCATCTGCGTTCTGGAACGGTATCTGGACGAAGCCATGCGGGCAAACCTGAGTACCGTCCGCATCATCCACGGCAAGGGAACCGGCGCACTGCGTGCCGCCGTCCAGCAGTCCTTGAAAAAGAATAAGTTCATCAAGAGCTTCCGTCTGGGCGTCTACGGCGAGGGCGAGGACGGCGTGACCATAGCAGAATTCCGTTAAATCGGGAATGAAAAACACTTTTCTCAATACGAGGGGGCGGCTTTCTTTCGATTTTCTTAAGGTATTGTGAAAAAAGAACGAAAAACAGTTGACATTTTCGGTAAAAATAGCTATCATATATTCAGACCCGTTGTATCCGCGTGGATATGGTGAAAAGGAGTGTATGGAAATGTTCAATAAAGAAGTGGTGGTTCGTTGTGAATCCGGCCTGCATAACCGACAGGCGACCTACTTCGTACAGAAGGCCAACGAATTTGAAAGCAGCATCTGGCTGGAATCCGGCAGCCGCAGGATGAACGCCAAAAGCTTGCTGGGTATCATGTCTCTGGGTGTCGTGACCGGTACTACCGTGACCCTGAGCGCCTCCGGACCCGATGCCGAAGCCGCCGTCAATGCGCTGGATGAACTGCTCCAGAGGGACGTGTATTAAGACATTTACATAGGGTGTATCTGAACACTGTCAAAACGCCCGGACAGCGGCTCTTTTTGCCCTGTGCCGCGCCATTTTCCCTTGAAATACAGCAAGTATTCCTGCGGAAAAATGGCTTGCTCAGAGCAAAAATCCCTCGCTGCCGGTCATTTCGCCAGTATTCAGATACACCCTACTTAACCGCCTCAATGCCCCAAATGCATTGGGGCGGTACTTTTTTGACGCTCGTGAGGGGAAGACAATGACCTTTGATGAACTGAAAGAAAAAGCCCTGTCCCTGCCCTATGCCCCCGGCGTGTACATCATGCGGGACAAGACGGACAAGGTCATTTACGTGGGCAAGGCGAAGAAGCTGAAAAACCGGGTCAGCCAGTATTTTCAGGACACGGCGTCCCACACCCCCAAGACCCGGCTGATGGTGAGCAAAATCCACCATTTTGACGTCATTGTCGCCGCTTCCGAATTTGAAGCGCTGGTGCTGGAATGCTCCCTCATCAAGCGCTACATGCCGAAATACAACATCCTTCTGAAGGACGACAAGGGCTACCCCTACCTAAGGCTTAACATGAAGGACATTTACCCGGTCATCACCATGGTCAGCAAACCGGCGGACGACGGCGCGGACTATTACGGCCCCTACGGCGGCAGAGCCGTGACACACGATGTGATGGAGGCCATCCGGCTGACCCTCAAGCTGCCCGGCTGCCACAAGCAGTTTCCCAGGGACATCGGCAAGGAGCGCCCCTGCCTGAACTACCACATGAATCAGTGCGCCGGGTGGTGTCAGGAGAACAAAAGCTGCATCGAGTACCGGGAGACCATGCTGCAGGCGCGGGAGCTATTGAAGGGAAATTACAAGGCGGTGGCCGAGCAGCTGCGGGGACAGATGCTCTCCGCCGCGGACAATCTGGAATTCGAGCTGGCGGCGAGTCTTCGCGACCGCCTGAATGCGGTGGAAAACTTAGGCCAGAAGCAGCTGGTGACAGCCGGTACTCTCGCGGACACCGACGTGGTCGGCTACGGGGAGACCGAAGCCAAGGCGTGCTTTGCCGTGCTGCATTTTTCCGGCGGCAATCTGCTGGACAAGGACTACGAAGTGTTTTCCAGACCCGACGACAAGCTGGAAGCCGTTTCCAGCCTGCTCAAGCAGTTCTATCTCAGCCGCGGCATCGCCCCTAAGCGGGTTCTGCTGCCCTTTGAGATCGACGACGGCGAGCTGTTCGCCGAGCTGCTGGAACAGCAATACGGGCGGCGGCCGAAGCTCCACGTCCCCCAGCGGGGCGACAATCTGCGTCTGGTGGAGCTGGCCTGCAAAAATGCCTTTGAGGAAGCTGAGCGTGTCACCGGCAGGGAAGAGCGGGTCGGCGCGACGCTGACGCTTCTTGGAAAAATGCTGGCCATTCCCGCCCCGAAACGGATGGAATCCTTCGATATTTCCAACATTTCCGGCACGGACATCGTGGCCAGCATGGTGGTATTTCAGGAGGGAAAGCCGAAGAAAAGCGACTACAAGCGCTTCAAGGTGGAGGGGCTGACCGATCAGGACGACTACGCCTCCATGCGTCAGGTCGTGACCCGGCGGTTTGTCCACTATAAGGCGGGGGACAAGGGCTTTGACGAAGCCCCCGACCTGCTGCTCATCGACGGCGGCGTGACCCACGCGAAGGTGGCCGTGGCTGCGCTTCAGGAGCTGAACCTGTCCTTCCCGGTGTTCGGCATGGTGAAGGACGACCGGCACCGCACCCGTGCGCTGGTGACGCCGGAGGGGGAGGAGATCCGCATTGACAACAATCAGGCGATTTTCTCCCTCATCGGCCAGATTCAGGAGGAGACCCACCGCTTCGCCATCACCTACCATCGCCAGCTCAGGAGCAAGCGTCTGCGGTATTCCGAACTGGACGGCATTCCCGGCATCGGGGCAAAGCGGAAGCAGGAGCTGCTGCGGCAGTTCAAATCCCTCTCCGCCATCGGACAGGCGACACTCCCGGAGCTGGAACGCCTGCTCCCCAAAGACGCCGCCGCCGCGGTGTATCATCATTTTCATGACGGGAACGCGCAGGAGTAACGATTATGGAGCATAGGCGTTATGGGAAATTACGTTTAGGGGATTATAAATTTACACTGGCAGGTATTGGCGGCATGGTTCTGCTTGCAGTTGCGTGCTTTGTCCTTGACTGCGGTTTGTGCTATTCCGTTTATCTTATCAGCTTCGCTGCTGTATGGGTCGCGCTGATCGTGTGGCCATATCTGGAACGTTTTACAGTTGAAGACCATTTGATTGTGTCGCGCCGGTTTCGTCATGTGTCTGAAATCGTTCTTCCTCCTGACAGCGTGCTGGTTTTTACGCAGGCAGACATCCGCGACACATTCAGCGTACAGTCGTATTTTCTGAAAGGGAAGTATGCTGTTTCGATTCTTTCCGGCATTTCACTGGAGAATATCCTGCAAACGCTTCATGCCAATCGTGCGAGGAAATACACAAATGCCTCGATTGAAAATTCCTTTTCCTACCATTTCCTGTATAGTTTTGTATATGAGCAGGACACATTTGCACAAATTGTGAAACAGGGTGTGTCAAGAGTTGTAATTCCGGAATCGTTGACCGACCAGTTTGACATTAAAACTTTGAAATGTGACGTGGATGTATTGATTGACCTTGATTATTGACGAAATGGGGGGCGGCGATCTGATACCTTTCCGGGGATACGAATATTGGACAGGCTACCCGGCCGTTGGTTGGGAATCCAGCAAATATAACCACAAAATCGAACACTATATTATAGACATGTATCAGGCATGGACAGAGTCACCGCATTTATAAAAAAGACACAAAAAGGGGGAATACTATGCGTGTCATCACAGGAAAAGCCCGTGGGGTTCAGCTGAAAACCCCAGACGGCATGCTGACCCGCCCCACCGCCGACCGGGTGAAGGAGGCGTTGTTCAGCGTCATCCAATTTGACATTCCGGGGGCAAGGGTGCTTGACCTGTTCGGCGGCACCGGACAGCTGGGCATCGAGGCGCTGAGCAGGGGGGCGAAAAGCGCCGTGTTCGTGGACGCCCGGGAGGATGCCTGCAAGCTTATCCGGGAAAACCTGAAACGCACCCGGCTTCAGGAGGATGCACGAGTCGTCCGCAGCGATTATCTGGATTATCTTTACAAATGCCGGGAACAATATGATATTATCTTCCTTGACCCGCCTTACGCGGAAGTTTTTTTGGAAAATTCCTTAAATCGCATCACCGAAATTGACATTTTGCATTCAGGTGGTATAATAGTAGCAGAGCGCCCGCTGGGGAAGGAATTGCCTTGGGACTACCCGGGCTACACCCGGTCGCGGGATTATCAGTATGGAAAGATTCTGCTGACGTTTTATCGGAAAGACGGCGGCAGTCAGGAAACAATATGAAGGTTGCGATTTATCCGGGCAGCTTTGACCCGGTCACCAGCGGTCATCTGAATATCATTCGCCGTGGTGCGAATATTTTTGATAAACTCATCGTGTGCGTCATGGTCAACGCGGGGAAAAATCCCATGTTCACGCTGGAGGAACGGGTGGAGCTGATCCGCCGGGTCACCAGCGACCTGCCCAATGTGGAGGTGGACTGTTCCGCCGAGCTGCTTGCGGACTATGCCCGACGCCGGGGGAGCTGCGTCATCCTCAAGGGACTGCGCGCCGGATCCGACTTTGAGAACGAATTCCAGATGGCGCTGATCAACCGCAAGATCAACCCGGAGCTTGACACCATGTTCCTGACGGCCTCCAGCGAGTATATGTTCCTCAGCTCCAGTCTGGTGAAGGAGCTGGCCAGCTATGGCGCGGATCTTTCGGATTTCCTGCCTGCAGAGATCATTCCGGACTTTCAGAGGCGAATTGAGCAACGAAGACTATCCCTTCAAGGAGGAAAATGAACATGAGCGATCGTAATAGCGAAGACATCATTGGCGCATTGTACGACATGGTGCAGGATGCCCGGTCCATGCCTCTGGCAGCCGACAAGTGCATTCTGGAACGGGACAAGGTTCTGGATATGCTGGATGAGATCATCGCCCAGCTGCCTGCCGAGCTGAAGCAGTCGAGAACCATTGTGGAATCCCGCAATGAGCTGATCTCCCAGGCACGCCGGGAGGCGGAGAACATCGTGCGTCAGGCGCAGGAGCAGTCGAAGCAGATGGTCACCAAGGAGGCCATCTATGTCGAGGCCAAGAAGCGCAGTGAGGAGTTGGTTGGTCAGACTCAGGCGAAGATCGAGCAGCTGCGCAAGGCCGGAAACGCCTATATGGACGATTCCCTGCGTCAGACGGAGGAGGTTGTCTCCAAGGCACTGGCGGAGATTCGGGAGACGCGGATGAAGTTCCGCACCGTCACCGAAGCGCAGCAGCAGCGCAAGACCCCCAATGTGGACGTAGAAGTGTAAGGCATCCTTAATTGAAAACTGCACCGGGATGGGCTTTTGCCCATCCCGGTTTTTTATCCCCGGCTTTTTACAAAGCCGGGGAAATGTTTGTCCGGCGGTAGACCCCTGATCCGATGATGGTAAAGGGACGGGTTCTTTTTCTCTCCGGAAGCGAATATGCTTGAGCGAAAGGGGAGAGGGGAATGGTTGCAAACAAGAAGATCACGGGCCGGGCGACATCCTTGCCTGCTGGACTGGCCATCGGAGCGGTGTGCAGTCTTGCCGCGACTCTGATTCTGACGGCGATACTGGCAAAGCTGGTGGAAGCGGAAACGCTGCCGGTGGAGAAGATCGGCTACGGCATTATGGTGCTGCTGATTGTATCGTCTTTTGCCGGGGCTATGATTTCCTTCGGTCGAATCAAACGGCAGCGGATGCTGGTTTGCATCGTGTCTGGGGTGATCTACTTCGCCATGCTGATGTCCATGACCGCACTGTTCTTCGGGGGGCAGTACAGCGCGGTGGGTACGACCGCGCTGCTGGTTCTGGCGGGCAGCGGAGCGGCCGCACTGCTGGGACTGCGGCAGGGCAGGGGAGCAAAACGAACAAAAATCAAGGTGCCCCATCGTTAATCTGTACAAATGGTAATGGTGGGTAAATAAAATTTACCCACCATAGGTAGAATGCAGGAAAAATTGCAGAATCAATATTTAGTGCGTAATTCTTAAGTTTCCCGCAATATGTTGTCAAATAGTTGAAAATGGTAAAGAAAAATAACAGTCTGGTTTACGTGGTTTACATAAAAATGTTAACATAAATCTTGTCATAATCCACAAAAATTCCTGATTTTGCTAAAAACAGCTTGAATTTTTGTAAATTCTGGAGTATAGTATGAGTGTATTTAATAAAGGTATCAGTTATACCTGTGCCATGTACACCTCTGCTGATTCCATACCAAAGGAGGTAACCCGTCTCATGGCACAGCTTTTCCATCGGAGTATGCCCGCCTGGTGGCGCAAGTACTGCTTCTTGTTTCTTGCATTCTGCTGGATAGCCGGACTTCTGTCCGGCGCTTCTGCCTGTTTCGCGGCAGGGGATTCCCTGAATTCTCTGATGCGCGGCGCCGCAGCGCGGCCCGTGTCGATCGTATCCCTGTTGGGCGTGACCATGTTTCCTTTCCTACTTTCCGCTTTTGCGGTTTATATTTCCGAGCCGTGGCTGCTTCTGATCGTGAGCTTTGGGGATGCGTTCGTGCTTTCCTTTGTTTCTCTCGGCATGATGCGGTGCGGCGGCTCTGCCGGATGGCTTGTCCGGTGGCTTCTCGTTTTCAGTGCCAGCCTTGCTTCGCCGCTTATGTACCTGTACTGGCTGCGGCACCTGACGGGGCGCAGGCGCTTTGACGGCCTTGAGGCCGCCTGCGTGCTCTGCTTATGTGCACTGATCGGAAGCGTTGATTTTCGCTTAGTTTCGCCGCTTCTGGCGAGATTGATACACGGGTAGAAAGGACATATTGGTACGCTCATTCATGCTGGACTTGATTCACGCCTATGAAACTTACCTGACGAAGGTAAAGCAGGCATCCGCCAACACGGTCTGCTCCTACATGCGGGACATTCGGCAGTTCACCGAGTGGCTGCAGGAAAGCGAGCATACGGACATTCTGGATGCCACCCAACTGAATATCAGTGACTACCTGAGTCATCAGCGCGTGGAAGGAAAGTCCGGTGCTACGATTTCCCGGACGCTGGCAAGTCTGAAAAATTTCTATGCCTATGTCATTTCCACCGGCTTTCTGGAAGAATCCCCCGTCAGCGGGGAGATTCACGTGGACAGAGGAGAGAAGAAGCTGCCCCAGATCCTCACGGGCAAGGAAGTGGAGCTTCTGCTGGCGCAGCCCTCTGGCGTGGATGCCAAGGGACTGCGGGACAAGGCCATGCTGGAAGTCATGTACGCCACCGGCATCCGTGTCACGGAGCTGATCGACCTGAACGTGGAGGACGTCAATCTGGAGCTGGGCATTCTCAAGTGTACCAGCGCTAAGAAATCCCGGGTCATTCCGCTGTATCCCGCCGCCCTCCGGGCGCTGAGCGTGTACTTAAAGGAAGTCCGGCTGCTCATGGTGGACGACCCCAGAGAGCAGGCGCTGTTCGTCAACGTCGGCGGCGCGCGGATGAGCCGTCAGGGCTTCTGGAAAATCCTCAAGAGCTATCAGGAGAAGGCGGGCATCGAGAAGGACATTACGCCCCACACCCTGCGGCACAGCTTCGCGGTGCATCTGCTGGAAAACGGCGCCGACCTCGGCTCTTTGCAGGAGCTGATGGGTCACAGCGATATTTCCTCTACTCAGATGTATACCCACATGGTCAATCAGAAGCTGAAATCCGTCTACGAAAAGTGCCATCCCAAAGCGTAAAAGGCCAGCCGTTCCCTCGCCTCCAAATAGGAAAACATGAGAAAGACAGTAAAATCGTGGAGACAGGAATTGAAAATTTCGCGCTTTGCATGGTATAATCATTTTGGATGATTATAGCTTAACAGTGTTAACGGCGATGCTATAGTTTTATACGTCAAACTCAGCACCTGTTGGCATCTGGAATCTGCGGAGGAATCGTATGAACATAATCATAAAAAGAATGGAGACCGACGAAGAAATCAAAGGAAAAGCATTTGTTCACTGGAAAGCTTGGCATGAGGCTTATCCTGACCTCGTTAGTCAGGAATACCTCGATAACCTAACTTATGAGAAATGCGAAAGCATGGCATTCAGTTGGCGAGATAATTTGCTTGTTGCAATGGACAGAAATACAGTAATTGGGTTTGTTGGTTATGGAGATCGCGGAGAAGAATCACCTAATGCCGGAGAAATATTTGCATTATACATTCTGTCGGAATACTATGGGACAGGTGTGGGACTGAAACTGATGCAAGCGGGCTTGAAGGAGTTGTCTGCTTATCCAGAAGTGTATCTATGGGTTTTGAAAGGCAACAAGCGCGCTATACGCTTTTATGAAAAATGTGGTTTCGTCGCTACTGGAGAAGAAATGGTAAGCTCAAAAATCAATGCAGCAGAAATCAAAATGAAATTAACTCGATAAATGCAAGTTTGGCAAGCTGAACACAATAACCGAATACCGAGCATCAGACCGCTGACCGCGCCGTGTGCGTACAGTCAGCGGTCTTTTTTACCTCAAATCAAGAACGAATCGACCACCCATGACAAAGAAATAAGGAAACGGTACAGCCGAAGCCATACCGTTCTCTCTTTCCTCACGATATCTTCTTGTCGGGAGTCATCATCCGGCTGGCCTTGTTTCTTGTTGACAATCCATGATATAGTAGTAGGCGAAAGGTCGTGATTCCTATGAAAAAGAAGAAATGGCTGCTTCTGCTCATTCCAGCGGTTCTGCTTCTGGCAGCGGCGCTTTTTTGGTTTCTGTATCTGTCGCCAAGAATGACGCTGTCAAATGCCGCCGATGACGCGCTGTTCAAGCTGGAACAGCGGCTGGCGGAAAGCCCCGTCCCGATTCTTGCCAGTGGGTACGACGAAAGCGGAAGGAACACAACGTCTTTGGCACTGACCGTTTCAGACGGCGTTCAGTACGATATGCAGGTTCAGACCGACCTGACCTCCAATCAGATCCTCGCCGATGGTACGATCCGGATAGACGGAAAGGCGCTGAATCTGTCGGCCTATCTGGACAAAGAGTTCGCCGCCATCACCTCCGAAGATCTCTTCAAGGGCGGCTATTACGGCATCACCTACGACACGTTTTCCTCAGACGTCCGCTCGTTTCCGCTGCTTTCCCGGCTGATTCCCAGTGCGACCCTCAGCAAGCTGGATTCCTCCGTGGAGAAGCTGCAGGTGTATATGAACCGCACCCGGCAGATTCCCCAGCTCCCGGACGTGCAGCAGGAGGACATCCACAAGCTGATATTGGGTTTGCTGGTGCTGAAAAGTGACGTCCACAAGGAGACGCTGACGGTGGACGGCCAGAGTCTGGAATGCCTTCGCTTTGACTACAGCGCCACCGGCGAACAGGCGGGGACGCTTCTCGGATATCTGATGGACACCGGCGGACTTTCTCAGGGGGACATTAACGCTTCGTTTTATCTCTATGACAAGACGTTGGTCGCCGTCCGCTGTGACGGCAGGGCAGGGGAGAACCGGGCAGCCCTCAGACTGGATTTAAGGCTGGACGCGGCGCAGGGCGACGTGTCCATTGCGGTCGAAAAGCTGGAAAACGGGGAAAAGTCCGCGTTTTCCTATAAGATCGGCGCACGGGGAGCAGACGGCGCGCACACCGAAACCGCCGCATTCGGCACTCAGTCTATTTCCTGCGACTGGCAGCCGAAGACCGGGGACATGGTGCTGACGCTTCCGGGAAAATCGCCCATTTCCCTGAATCTTTCTCAGGCGCAGGACGGTTTCCAAATCCAGACAAAGGATTTTGCGGCCCTGATCGGCATTAACAGCCAGAAGGGATTCGACAGCACCATGACCGTCCGCAAAGGTTCTGCCATCACCACGCCGAAGTACAAGAATCTGGACGAGTGGTCGCTGGACGACCTGCTGGTTCTGCTGGGCAGCATCGGCGGCCTGCTCGGCTTCAAATAATTATCACGAAAAAAATCCGCACCCCATCGTGAACGGGGTGCGGATTTATGTATTGTGTCAGAGCTTAAATTCCGGTCATAGCCGCCAGAACATCCACTTCCATCTTCTGGATGCTCTTCTTCATAGCCAAGCCCTCGCTGATATCCACATCGGTAAAATCGCCCATGTGGGTGCAGACGATACGGTTGGTCTTGCCCTGAAGCAGCAGCTCTACGGCGAGATAGCCCATCTTGGTGGCGTTGACGCGGTCGCGTCCGGTGGGGGAGCCGCCGCGCTGAATGTGACCCAGAACGGTCACGCGGGGGTCGAGGTCGATGGCGTCCTTGATCTTGGCCGCGATATCGGCGGCAGAACCGGCGCCCTCGGCAACGACGATCATGTAATGGGTGAAGCCGTTGAACCGCGCCTGACGGATCTTCTCGATCACGTCCCGCTCGAAATCGATAGGCTCCTCGGGAACCAGAACAGCAGTTGCGCCCACGGCCAGACCGACGTACATGGCCAGATATCCGGCGTTGCGGCCCATGACCTCCACGACGGAGCAGCGCTCGTGGGACTGCATGGTGTCCCGCAGCTTATCGATGCACTCAATGGCGGTATTGGCGGCGGTATCGAAACCGATGCAGTAGTTGGTGCAGGAGATATCGTTGTCGATCGTGCCGGGAATGCCGATGACGTTGATGCCGTACTTGCTCAGCGCCTGCGCGCCCCGGAAGGTGCCGTCGCCGCCGATGGCAATGATGCTGTCCAGTCCGAGAAATTTGCAGGTAGAGACCGCCCGGCGCTGACCTTCCTCGGTCATGAATTCCTGACTGCGGGCAGTGTACAAAATGGTGCCGCCCCGATTGATCGTATGGGAAACGCTCTTTTCATCCAGACGAACGATATCGCCGGTGATGAGACCGTTCCAGCCCCGGCGGATACCGTAGCATTCCAATCCGCGATACAGCGCAGTACGGACGACCGCACGGACACAAGGGTTCATACCAGGCGCGTCTCCGCCGGAAGTCAGCACACCGATTCTCTTTACGCTCATAATGATTCCTCCTGATTGGATTAATACATGACCATATTTTACAGAGATTTTCGAAAAAAGTAAAGAGACATTTTTGTAAATTTTCTGGATTGGAAGGACATGCAGGACGCGGAGTGAGCCGGGATGCGCGTTGTTATTCCGAATGTTGACAATTCCTTATTTTTAGCGTATAATGAAAAATATCAAAGCTGGAAGGGGAGAGGGCGGAAGTGGGACTGACGGGAGAAGAGGCCAAGGTATTATACAATTTTATCAAATTTCTGATGTACCTGGGTCTTATCGTTTTGATTATAAGAACCATTTTCAGACTGCTCAAATGGCTTTACTATGCGATTTGGCCAGCTAGGACACAAACCAAACAGAGGATAAAATGCCATATTTTCCGGAAAAACCCGGTAAAAAAGCAATTCAAGGAAAAGCAATGGTATCCGACCGGGTGGTATTTTGATGATGAGACAGGGCTGTGGACTGCTCCTGACTATATCAATAACGATCCCAATACCCAATGGACGTTTGGCGGGAACAACGAACCCAAATCAACAAAATAACAGCAAAACCAAGCGGCTGCCTGCGAGGAAATGCGCAGGCAGCCGCTTAGGTTCTCCATTTGTATTTTGCCTAAATCTGCACGTGTAAGATCTGGAAATTTTATCCCCTTTACCAAAATCACCCAAAAACAGAAAAACCGTATTGACAATCCCAAAGAAAGTGGTACTATACACCTAACATTTCGTCAAATGCTTTGAGCAGGACACGACTTCCCCGGATCACCGCTTTCAGAGAGCCGTTGGCTGGTGCAAAACGGCAGCAAGGAACGGGCAGGCCATCCCCTGTGAGCAGCCGCGGTGAAAGGCGCTTGCGCCGAGTAATTGCAGCCGGTATCCCTCCGTTAACGGGGAACGCTCTCCGATTTTCGGGCAGCGGTTGAGAGGCCGGTTTTCCGGCAAGCAAAGTGGTAACGCGGAAGTTGAAATTCCCGGCGGGTCATCTGCCCCCGGATCAGCCTTCGTCTTTGCATCAGTTTCCCGTCAGGGAGACTGCGGCAAGGACGAGGGCTTCTTTTTTGCTCCCGGCATTGGCGAATGGCAAAGTTTTTAGGAAAGAAAGGGAAATCTCATGAACACACTCGTTATCGTGCTGATCGCGGCGGTCGCCCTCGTCGCCGCCTATGCACTCTATGGCCGCTGGCTGGCTAAGAAATGGGGCATCGACCCCAAAGCGCAGACACCCGCCGTTAAGTACAACGACGGCAAGGATTACGTCCCCACCAACGGCTGGACGGTCTTCAGCCATCAGTTTTCCTCCATCGCGGGCGCAGGCCCTGTCACCGGCGCCATTCAGGCCGCCGCGTTCGGCTGGCTGCCGGTGCTGCTGTGGGTGCTGATCGGCGGCGTGTTCTTCGGCGCTGTGACGGACTTTGGCGCACTGTATGCCTCCGTCAAGAACGAAGGCAAGTCCATGGGTATGCTCATTGAAAAATACATCGGCAAGCTGGGACGCAAACTGTTTCTGCTGTTCTGCTGGCTGTTCTGCCTGATCGTCATTGCGGCCTTTGCCGACATGGTCGCGGGCACGTTCAACGCCTACACCGTGGCCGATGGCGTGACGCAGCTCGCCGACACCGCCAAGACCAACGGCGCTGCCGGCATGGTGTCCATCATGTTCATGGTGTTCGCCGTCATCTTCGGTCTTGTGCAGAAGAAGCTGAATCTCTCCGGCTGGAAGGAAGCCGTCGTCGGCATCCTCTGCATCGCCGCTTCCTTCGCCGTCGGCATGAACTGCCCCCTCGTCCTCGACAAGACCGCATGGAGCTACATCACCTTTGTGTATATCTTCTTCGCCGCCGTGCTGCCCATGTGGCTTCTGAAGCAGCCCCGGGACTACATGACCACCTTCATGTTCATCGGAATGATCGCAGGCGCGGTCATTGGCCTGTTTGTTGCGCACCCGACGATGAATCTGCCTGTCTTTACGGGCTTCAATAACGAAAAGCTCGGCACCATGTTCCCGATTCTGTTCGTCACCGTCGCCTGCGGTGCGGTGTCCGGCTTCCACAGCCTTGTTTCCTCCGGCACATCCTCCAAGACCGTTGAAAACGAGAAGGACATGCTCAAGGTCGGCTACGGCGCGATGGTTCTGGAGAGCCTGCTTGCCGTTCTCGCCCTCTGCGTGGCCGGTGCAGCCGCTGCTGCGGATGGCACCCCCGCCGCCGGCACCCCGTTCCAGATCTTCAGCCGCGGTGTTGCGGGCTTCTTTCAGATGTTCGGCGTCCCGACCTACGCCGCCACGGTCTTTATGACCATGTGCGTCTCCGCTCTTGCCCTGACGAGCCTTGATGCCGTTGCCCGTATTGCGCGGATGAGCTTTCAGGAGCTGTTCAGCGTGGACGATATGGCGCACGCTGAGCCATGGCGCAAGCTTCTGTGCAATACCTACTTCTCCACGGTTCTGACGCTTGTGTTGGGCTATGTGCTCACGCAGATCGGCTACTCCAACATCTGGCCGCTGTTCGGCTCGGCCAATCAGCTGCTTTCCGCGCTGGTTCTCATCACGCTGTGCGTTTTCCTCAAGGTCACGGGCCGCAGCAACAAGATGCTGTTCCCGCCGCTGATCATCATGCTCTGCGTCACCTTCACGGCGCTGGTGCAGCGGCTGATGGCCATGGTGCGTGCCATCCAGAATGCAGCAGCAGTTACCATTCCCGCCGGTGAAACGACTTGGGGCGCGGTGTTCGTTGCCAACGGTCTGCAGCTTATTATCGCGGTACTTCTCATCGTGCTCGGCGCGACCATCGTGGTCAATTCCATGAGAAGCTACGTTGCCAGCAAGCACAATAGCGAGGCCAAAGCCTGAATTCAGGAAAATAAATAGGGAAGCCCCGGAACGGCCGTGCAACAGTTCCGGGGCTTCGTGCTGTATATGCGGGAAGGGGAGAAGCGCAAAGGGGAATTGTCAGCCAAGCCTTGGTAGCATCATCACGGGAGAAACCCATAAAGGAGGTGTCACAGCCTATAGGCGTGAAGTACCAGACACCCCGGTGAAAATCACACAGTTGCCGAGCTCGCGGAAACTACCGTCATGCACAAGAAAATGTCTGCGCCAGAAGTCGGACGGCACAATTTGCAGACTGTCAAAGTCGAGAATCCCAGCATCAGGCCGAGGGGAGGACAGAAACACATTTGTAAATGCAGTTGAAGCCATAATAATCCTTTATCAAAACGAACGCAACAAAATAAAAATTTTGTTGCGTTTAAAGCGGATGTATGCTATAATGATGGCATCAATCAAGTTTACAGGAGGTTCTTATGCAGCGATACCATGATTGTCCCCAGGTGCTGCGGGAGTTTTTGATCTACCACGAAAATATCAAGGGTCAGTCGCCGCTGACAATTTCGGAGTACTATCTGGATTTGAGAATGTTCTTGCGCTTCATCAAGCTTATGCGGAATGATATGCCAATGAGCACGAATCTGGATGACATCGATATCAAGGAAGTTGACATTCAATTTATCCGGGATATCGACACATCGGATATTTTCGACTTTCTTTCCTATTTGGCCAATGACCGGGCAATTAACCCGGATTCAGCTGCTCCGGAGTACGGAATTTCCCCTGCCGCAAGGGCCAGAAAGCTTTCGTCCATTAAGTCCTTCTATAAATATCTGACCACACGAACCAAGCAGCTGCAGGAGAACCCTGTGGCAGATCTGGAATATCCAAAGCTTCGCAAAAGTCTCCCCAAGTATCTTACCATGGAACAGTCCGCCGCGCTGCTGAAATCGGTGTCCGGGCAGAACGAAAAAAGGGATTATGCGATTTTGATGCTGTTTCTCAACTGCGGGATACGGCGCAGCGAACTTGTGAATCTGAACCTGTCAGACGTTTATGAAGACAGAATCCGCGTCATTGGCAAGGGCAACAAAGAACGGTTTGTCTATTTTGGCTCTGCCTGCCGGAAAGCGATCGACGCCTATCTTCCGGAACGCAATCAGAAAGTGCTTACAGACAATCGGGCACTGTTTGGTTCACGGGACAATAACCGGATCAGTGTGACGGCCGTTCATCGTCTGGTGAAAAAAGCGCTTTTACAGGCTGGACTGGATTCTACCCAATATTCTGCCCATAAACTGCGCCATACGGCGGCGACCATGATGCTTTCCGGTGGCGTGGATGTCAAAACCGTTCAGGAAGTCCTCGGACATGAGAACCTGAACACGACTCAGATTTATACCCATATCGAAAGCACAGAGCTGAAAATTGCCGCAGAGGCCAATCCCCTTTCCAAGCTTGACTTTTCTGATAAAATGGAAGATAATAACGATAGCAACCAATAATTGACAAAGTAATAGTGGAGAAAATACAATTATGTCGATTGGTGAACGAATTACCGAGCTTCGGAAAATGCAGAATCTATCTCAGGGACAGCTTGCACGAGCCATGGATGTGTCGCGTCAGGCCGTCAGCAAGTGGGAAAACGATCAGACAAGTCCGGACTCGCTCAAGATGATCCGGCTGGCTGAGGTGCTGGACACGGACATCGAATACCTCACAACTGGCCGCAGAAACTACGGCAGACGGCCTCCAGTGGTTCTGAAAACGGTGGAAACCGTTGAAAAGGTTGTCGAAAAGCCTGTAGTGCGGGTCGTTGAGAAGGTTGTAGAAAAACCGGTAGAAAAAACTGTGGTGCAGTATGTGGAAAAGCCAGTTATCAAAAAGGTTTTTCGGACAAAGTACCGCAGGAATCCGGCGGAACTGGCCATTATTGGAATTGCCTGCTTCCTGCTGGGGCTGCTGGTGGGCTATTTGCTGTAGCCCCCTCTCCCCTCTCGTTTATCTCAATAATCGTAAAAGGCAGGGATTTCCTCCCTGCCTTTTTGTTATCCGCTTCCCTACAATTTTTAATATTTTGGTTGAATTAAGCGTCAACTACCGGTTGCATATACAGTTTCTTGCATATTATAACGCCATTTCAATCGCTTCGCGCAGATTCTTGACGCGATACACCGTCAGACCGGCGGGAATCTCTGCCTTGTCTGATCCGCTCTTGGGGATGATACATTTTTTGAAGCCCAGCCGCATAATTTCCGCCAAACGCTGATTCAAATGGGACACGGCGCGGATCTCTCCCGTCAGTCCCACCTCCCCTATTGCTGCCAGATCGTCCGCAATGGGAACATCCCGGTATGAGGACGCCACAGCCAAAACGACCGGAAGGTCTGCACCGGGCTCATCAAGCCGTAATCCACCGATCACGTTGATATATGCGTCAAACAGGTTCAGCTTCATCCCGGCCCGTTTTTCTGTCACGGCCATGAGCAGAACCGCACGGTTAAAATCAAAACCGTCAGCCGCCCGTCGGGGGACATTGAAAGTTGTTTTCGTCACTAATGCCTGAACTTCGGCCAATACCGGGCGGGTTCCCTCCATAACACAGGCCACGCAGGTTCCGCTTGCCCCCTCCGGGCGTCCTTCCAGCAGCATCTGGGACGGGTTGGGCACCTCGGCCAGACCGTCATCCAGCATTTCAAACACGCCGATTTCATTGGTGGAGCCGAAACGGTTCTTTGCCGCCCGCAGGAGACGGTAGGACGTGTTGGGGTCGCCCTCAAAATACAGGACGCAGTCCACCATGTGCTCCAGAACCTTGGGACCTGCGATATTGCCGTCTTTATTGATATGCCCCACCACGAACACCGTGATGCCCTGACTCTTGCTCAGCTGCATCATGGTCATGGTGCAGTCTTTCACCTGAGAGACGCTTCCCGGGGAGGACTCGTTTTCCTCATTATAGAGGGTCTGGATGGAGTCTACGATGAGAATATCGGGTTTCATCGCTTCTGCGGCGTCCACAATGTCGGAAAGTCTTGTTTCCGAGAGAATAAAAAGCTCTTCCGGCGCAACGCCAAGACGCTCTGCCCGAAGCTTCAGCTGCCGCTCGCTTTCCTCGCCGGACACGTACAGCACCCGACGGCCGACGCACAGACTGCTGCAAATTTGCAGCAAAAGCGTGGACTTGCCGATGCCGGGAGCGCCGCCCACCAGCACCAGACTGCCTGCAACCGCGCCGCCGCCCAGAACCCGATCCAATTCCCCCATGCCGGTTGAAAACCGGATTTCTCCGTCGCTGGTGATTTCCCGGATGCGCTGGGGCTTCCGGCTCATGCCCACGGGAGCCGATTTCGCCTTGCCGGCGGCCACAGGCTTTTCCACATGTTCCTCCATGGTATTGTACGCGCCGCAGCTGGGGCAGCGTCCCATCCACTTGGGGGTCTCATTGCCGCAGTTGGTGCAGTAAAAAACAGTTTTCGTTTTCGCCATTGTGTTTCTCCTTTGGTCTGTTTTCTTTATTATATCAGCGAAAACCTATTCGGTCAAGTGTTCGATAGATATTGACTGACCGTTGCCGCAATGACACAGCAAAGCTTTTTCTGATACGTGCCGCAGCTGAGTTTAGCTTCCTCCTCCGCGTTGGACAGGAAGCCGCACTCGATCAGCACGCCAGTGCAGTCAATGTGTTCCATCAGATAAACGCCGTCGCTTTTCTTGCATTTTCGGTTGCTGCCGGGGTTCAGCGTGGAGACCAGTTTTTCCTGGAGCAGCTTCGCCAGCTGGGCGCTGCCCTCTGTCCCGGCGTAAAACACCTGTGCGCCGCTGTAGCGGCTGTCGGTAAAATTGTTTTGATGGATGCTCAGCAGCAGAGCGTTTTCCGTCTTGTTGACGATGCGCACGCGCTCTTTCAGGTCGGATATTTTTTTCTGGGCGATGGTCTCCCCTTTCGTGTAGATGGACGTGTCCGTCGTGCGGGTCATCCGGGTGTCATAGCCCAGCAGGTGGAACAGGTCATTTAAGCGGAGGGAAATTTCCAGATTGTATGTACTTTCCAGAATCCCCCGGCAGGATGTCGCGCCGCCGTCCTCTCCGCCATGCCCCGCGTCGATGATGATGCAGTTTCCCCGCTTTAACGGGGCGGCTTCGACCATGACGGACACGGTGCGGCAGCCCCATTCCGCCGCGGCCAGCGTCCCCAGAACGATCAGAATATACAATAGCCCCCAGAGTTTTCGCTTTATCATGGACACCACCTCGTCAAAGTCTATGCGTCCTCTCTACCGTCATGAACCTTTTTGAAAAAATCGCATAGAATGACCCGGAGCGACAAATTTAGCAAAAATGTTAGGAGGAATGACCTTTGGATAACCAGAAAAAGGAGGAAAACGGCCGCGAAGGGCGGCTTCCGGCCATGGCGCCGCTGGCAAATCCCTATGTTCCCTTCCAGCTGGAAAACCCGCCGCAGTATGAGGCGCAGAAGGGTCTGGTACGGGGAACGCTGTTCCCCGGGCTGGATCTCCCCTTCATGGGCATGGTGAATCTGAACGAGCTGCCGGAAACGCCTTCGTCGCAGATGCAGGCGCTGGCCTTTGCCGTTCAGGAGCTGGCGCTGTATCTGGACACCCACCGGGACGACCGGGAGGCGCTGGAGCTGTACCGCCGCTATCAGCAGCTTCTGGAAAAGGTGCGGGCGGAATATCAGAAATGCTTTGGCCCCCTGAACCACGGCACGCCGCAGACATCCGAGAGCTACCAATGGCTGGATGACCCGTGGCCGTGGGAATACACGACGAATAAGGAGGCGTAACCATGTTTGTATATGATAAGAAGCTGCAATATCCGGTGAAAATTGCCGCGGTGAATCCCCGGCTTGCCGCCATCATCATTTCCCAGTACGGCGGCCCCGACGGCGAATTGGGTGCGTCCCTGCGGTATTTGTCCCAGCGATATGCCATGCCCTTTGACGAGCTGAAAGGGCTGCTGACAGATATCGGAACGGAAGAACTGGGGCATTTGGAAATGATCGGCGCGATCGTCCACCAGTTGACGCGGAATCTGAAGGATTCTCAGATGAAGGATTCGGCGTTTGCGCCCTATTTTGTGGACCACACTGCGGGGGTCTACCCTACCGCCGCTTCCGGATCTCCGTGGAACGCCGCGTCCATGGCGGTGAAGGGCGACCCCATGGCCGACCTTGTGGAGGACATGGCAGCAGAACAGAAGGCGCGGGTGACCTATGACAATATCCTGCGGCTTTCCGACGATCCGGATGTGAACGACGTCATCAAATTCCTGCGGGAACGGGAGGTCGTGCATTTTCAGCGCTTCGGCGAGGCGGTACAGTTGCTTCGGGAAAAGCTGGATCAGAAGAATGTATACTTTATGAATCCGGCACTGGACATGTAAATACTTGGGGAGCGGCGCTTGCCGCTCCCCTTTCTGCGTCGTATGATTTTGGCCGGACGGCGCACACTTATACTATAAACTACGAAAGAGGGAAATTTCCCATGAGGAATGAAAAGTTTTACGATGTGATCGTTATCGGCGGCGGCCCGGCGGGGTTGACAGCGGCGCTGTACCTTGCCCGGGCGGGCTGTCGGACGCTTGTGCTGGAAAAACGCGGATACGGCGGGCAGATCGCCATTACCAATGAGGTGGTAAACTACCCCGGCGTGCCGAAGACCAGCGGCATGGAGCTTACCGATACCATGCGCCGTCAGGCAGAGTCTTTCGGCGCGGAATTCCTGATTGCGGAGGCGCGGGAGCTGTCCCTTTTCGATGCAGAGAAGACCGTGAAAACCTCTGCGGGGGATTTTCGCTGCATAGGCGTACTTCTGGCCACCGGGGCGCAGCCGAAAATGGCGGGTTTCCGGGGCGAGGAGGAATTCAGGGGACGCGGCGTTTCCTACTGCGCCACCTGCGACGGCGCGTTTTTCCGGAATAAGGACGTTTTCGTGATCGGCGGAGGCTTTACGGCGGCGGAGGAAAGCGTTTTTCTGACGAAATTTGCCCGTCATGTGACCATGCTGATACGGAAAAATGACTTTGCCTGCCCCGCCTCCGTGGCGGACAAAGCCAGAAACCACGAGAAAATCACCGTTCTTTTCAACACCGTCGTGCAGGAGGTTTCCGGCGATGACGGCCTGCGGCGTATCCAATACCAGAATACCGCCACCGGCGAGATCACCGACTACCAGAGTCCGGACGGCGAGACCATCGGCGTGTTTGTCTTTGCCGGGTACGCCCCGGACACAGCTCTGGTTTCCGGCATTGCCGAGCGGGACGCGCGGGGATATATTATCACCGATGAAAATCAGAAAACCTCTGTTGAGGGACTTTACGCGGCGGGCGACATCTGCGTCAAGCCCCTGCGGCAGGTCATAACCGCTGCGTCGGACGGCGCGGTCGCGGCAGCCGCGCTGGAAAAGTATTGCGGGGCGCTGCGGGGGGAATCTTGTATTTGAATCCCCCCTGTGGTACAATATCAAAAAGACGGCAGAAAATTCTTATGATTAATTTGCAACCAAACGCAAAGTTCTGCGTATAGAAAGGTGAAACGCTCAGAAAAAGGAAATGCTCCTTATATTTTTCAAAAAATTTCCTCCCGGCGCGCAAGATTTTCCTTCTTTTTCCGTGATGATAAGTGAAGGGCGCTTCAAACAGACACAAGGAGGTGCTTGCTTTGGACGATCAGAACATCATCGCGCTGTATTGGGCGCGGTCGGAAACCGCCATTTCCGAAACCGCGCAGAAATACGGCGGCTATTGCTTTTCGATTGCCAAAAACATCCTGACAAACCACGAAGACGCCGAGGAAAGCGTGAATGACACCTATCTCACGGCATGGAACGCCATGCCGCCCCGCCGCCCTTCCATTCTCGCAACCTTTCTCGGCAAGATCACCCGCCGTCTCGCCATTGACCGCTGGCGCTACCGGAACGCCTGCAAGCGGGGCGGCGGAGAGGTGACGCTGGCGCTGGACGAGCTGGAGGACTGCGCGTCTCAGGACAGTCTGGAAAAGGCCATGGACCGCAAGGAGCTTGCCGTGGCCTTCAACAGCTTTCTGGAATCCCTGCCGGAAACGGAACGGCTGGTGTTCCTGAGCCGGTACTGGTACTTAGACCCCATCGCGGACATCGCCGAGCATTTCGGCTTCTCCGTCAGCAAGGTCACCTCCATGCTCCGCCGCACCCGAGGTAGGCTCAGACAGGCGCTGGAAAAGGAGGAATTGCTGTGAACGCCAACGAAATACTGGATATGATCGGCGACGCCAAGGGTACATACCTCTGGGAAACCCAGAAATACAGAGACGGCACGGCGGGCGCGAAGCCCCTGCCCCGGCTCTGGCTGGTGGCCGCCGTGATCGGGCTGATGCTGCTGCTTGTGGGCTGCACGGTGGCGTATATGCTGCGGCTTCAGGACTTGAAGGTGGCCGAGTACCGCCCCACCACGCCCACCGTCTACGACGAAAACGGGGACGTCATTTCCTTGCCGACCCTCGCCCCGCGAACCCAGATCACGCTGCAGGGCGCCAATCAGGAGGCGCTGGCGGAATGGAACAGCTTTTGCCGGGACTATGACCCGGATGGCGCCATTGTGACGGCCAACGACAACAATGAGCTGGGAATCCCCAACCCATATTATATCCCTTATGGATGCTACAGCTGGGAAATGGTGAACAAGCTGGACGAGATCGTTCAAAAATACGATCTGAAGCTGCTGTCGCCGGACGTGGGCTGCCAATCCTATGAATCCAGCGTGCTGTTTTCCTCGCTGGGCATTGACGGCGTGTTCCATGGGGATGTGGAGTACCTGTCAGGCTATTTTTACCCGGAGGGAACCTTCAATATCGCGCTGCTGTTCCAACCGGATACCGACCAGTGGCCATATAAGGACAACTCTGCGTCATACTATTATTCCGTGAAGGAATACTTTGACCCTGTGTACTACGAGGTTGCCGACCTGGAAAACTGCACCCAGTGGAACTACACCCGCAGCGACGGCAGGACAGTGCTTCTTGTGATGAATGACGAGTGGGCGCGGATCATTGCCGACCTTCAGGACGCCCTTGTCACCGTGTCCTTCGCTTCGTCCAAATGGGACGGCGGAACCAAGGTGCAGATGACGCAGAGCGCGCTGGAACAGATCTCGGAACAGTTTGACTTTTCCATCAAGCCCCACCCGGCAGACATGACCAAGGTGGATGCACTTATGGAGGCAGCTCAGGCGGCCTACGAGGCGGAGCGCGCGGCAGCCGCCGAAAATCTGTACACCAAGGGCTATGAGCAGTATATTCAACAAGAGCTGGATAGAGCGGCGGAACATGGCACCTGCACACGGGACGGCCTGTTTTACTCCCTGTGTGACTTGAATGGGGACGGCGTAATGGAGCTTTTACCCGGCGGAAAGGTGTCTCTTTGGGGGATTTTGTCCATGCGGGATGGCAAGTCTTATCAATACGCGGATTTCGGAAACCTCGCCGGACTGTTCAGATTTACGGTTTGTGAAGACCATGTTCTGGAACTGAAGGACGATGATATCCTGAAAATGAGGGTTTATGATTATGAAGTACGGTATTATTTCCGGGCGGAAGCCGAAGGGCTGACATTTCTGGAAGGGCTGGAACGGGAGGAAGGTATCTGGTATTCCCTGCCCGTTCTCCCTCCGGCAGACCCGAGAGCAAAGGAGCGGACGGAGATCACAGAGCAGCAGGCGCAGGCGATCATCTCGTCCTATGTCACGCTGGACCACCAGCCCGAGCGGCAGCAGATGAAGCGCTACGGCGAGCCGGTGAAGCCCATCCCCTGGACAGACCCATATGCCATATACATTGCCGAGGCGCTGGAATGGTATGAGGATTCTGGGAAATTTGCCTACACGCTGATGGACTTGAACGGCGACGGGATACAGGAGCTGATCGCCAGGGATACATGGACGACACAGGCAGGAAGCACAGAGCCGGTATACGTCCTTTCCGTGCATACCATCGTGGACGGAGAACTGGTAATTGTTCAAGAGCCGCACGGTATGACCGATGTCTGCGAAGGCGGCATTCTGATGTACCGTGAAGAGGACGGGACGCGCTATGAATTTTACCGTATGAAGGGCATGGAACTGGAATTGATTGAAGAGATTTTTAAGGATCGCCTGCAAGAATACTGGTGGCGCGTGGTCGGCGGCGAGAATCCCCAGTCGAGCAACTGCTCCGAAGAAACCGCCCGGTCTTACATCGCTCAATATCACCCCATCGAGCTGAACATGAAGCCGTTTTCCGAGTATCCATTCAGTTGAAAAAATCCCCTCTGCCCACAATAAACGGGCAGAGGGGATTCGTTAATTTTCCAGCGCCGCTTGCTGACTGCGGTAAAAATATGTTTCTCCGGAACCGTCTTTCGACCCGCACAGGCGGTCGCCGTCGGTGCCGTGTATGAGGTACAGCTGCCGCGGATTTTCCAGCCCGGCTACCCCCAGAGAGAAAACCGTCATGGAATCCCGGTCAAAGCAGTACGCGCCGCACATGGCATCAATGGTGCCGGTGAGCAGATTATGCTGCTCGCAGCTGACCAGCCCGTCCTGAAACCGGAACAGCTCCCCGGTCTCCGCGCAGTACCAGTCCCCCGAAAACTCCCCCGGATTCCATGCCGTGGCGCACAGACCAAAAGCCAGAATCAGCAGCACCAAAACCACCCCAATGGGTATCCACCGTTTCATGCGTTCCCTCCATCCTTCTCTTGTGCCGCTATTATACCCTACCCCGCCGCCCGCCGCAATTTGGAAAAATGGACAAGAATTATGTAAACTTTTGTGAAATATTTTCCTTGACATTTTTCGCATACAAAAGGAGCCGCCCGACAAGGGCGGCTCCAAATGGAAAAGAATCAGGCGTCAATGGTGGAAATGCCGAGGGTGATCTCCTCCAGCACGTCCAGCAGCACCCGCACCGTGTCCAGCGCCGTCAGCATGGTGACGCCGTTTTCCACCGCGCAGCGGCGGATCTGGCTGGAGCCGGAATGCACATCCTCACAGCGGACGTCCATGGTGTTGATGACGTAGGTGACGTAGCCCTGACGAATGGAATTGAGAATTTCGTCGGAGCCGTCATCCACCTTCGCCCGGACGCGGGTCTTGATGCCGTGCTGGCGCAGGAAAACCGCGGTGCCCACGGTGGCCTCAATGTTGAAGCCCAGCTGGTAAAACCGGCGGATCAGGGGCAGCGCTTCCTCCTTGTCCTCGTCGGAGATGGTCACGAATACAGTGCCGTAATTTTCCAGCTTCATGCCCGACGCCTGCATCGCCTTGTAAAGCGCGTGGGTCAGGTTGTTGTCGTAGCCGATGGCCTCGCCGGTGGATTTCATCTCCGGAGACAGGTAGGCATCCAGCCCCCGCAGCTTGGAGAAGGAGAAGGCCGGAGCTTTGGCATAGTACCGCTTCTGCTCGTCGGGGTACAGCATGTCGATGCCCTGCTCCTTCAGGCTCTGACCCAGCGCCACCAACGTGGCAATGTCCGCCAGAGGATAGCCCGTGGCCTTACTCAGGAACGGCACGGTACGGGAGGAACGGGGGTTGACCTCGATGATATACACATGATCCTCCGGATCGACGATGAACTGGATATTGTACAGTCCCTTGATGCCGATGGCAGGCCCCAGCTTCTTCGCGTACTGCAAAATAATGCCCTTGACCTTATTGGAAATGGAGAAGGACGGGTACACGGAGATGGAGTCGCCGGAGTGAACGCCGGTGCGCTCCACCAGCTCCATGATGCCGGGGACGAACACGTCCGTCCCGTCGCAGATGGCGTCGATCTCCACCTCTTTGCCCCGGATATACTTATCCACCAGCACCGGCTTGTCCGCGTCGATCTCCACGGCGGTGTGGAGGTAATGCCGCAGCTGCTCCTCGTTGGCGACGATCTGCATTGCCCGTCCGCCCAGCACGAAGCTGGGGCGCACCAGAACGGGATAGCCGATCTCCCGGGCGGCGGCGACGCCGTCCTCAATGCGGGTGACGGCCTTTCCCTTCGGCTGAGGGATGTTCAGCGAGATGAGAAGCTTTTCAAAGGCGTCCCGGTTTTCCGCCTTTTCGATGGCGGCGCAGTCGGTGCCGATGATGTTCACGCCCAAATCCGTCAGGGGCTGCGCCAGATTGATAGCCGTCTGGCCGCCCAGAGAGGCAATGACGCCCTCGGGCTTCTCCTGCTCCACCACGTTCATTACGTCTTCCACCGTCAGCGGCTCGAAGTACAGCTTGTCGGAGGTGGTGTAATCCGTGGAAACCGTTTCCGGGTTGTTGTTGATGATGATGGCCTCATAGCCTGCGTTTTTGATGGTCTGGATGGCGTGGACAGTGGAATAGTCGAATTCCACACCCTGACCGATGCGGATGGGGCCGGAGCCGAGGACGATGACCTTCTTCTTGTCGGAGACGACGGACTCGTTTTCCGTCTCGTAGGTGGAGTAAAAATACGGGATATAGCTGTCGAATTCTCCTGCGCAGGAGTCGATCATCTTGTACACCGGGCGGATGTTGCTGCTCTGGCGCAGGGCGAACACCTTCCGTTCCGGGACGTTCCAGATCTGCGCCACCGCCCGGTCGGAGAAGCCCATCTTCTTTGCCTGATAATACACGCTGCTGTCCATGACCGCGCCGGAAAGTTCCCGCTCCATGGCAGTAATGTTTTGCAGCTTGCGGATGAAGAATGCGTCGATGGTACTCTTTTCTACGATTTCCTCCACGCTCACGCCCATACGCAGCAGCTGGGCAATGGCGTAGATGCGGTCGTCGGTGCCGATTCTGATATAGTCCAGCAGGTCTTCCCTGCCCCAGCTGTCGAATTTTGCCATGTGCAGATGGTACACGCCGATTTCCAGTGAGCGGATGCCCTTGAGCAGGCTTTCCTCAAAGGTGCGGCCGACGCTCATGGTTTCGCCCGTGGCCTTCATCTGAGTGCCGAGACGATTGTTGGCGTCGGAGAACTTATCGAAGGGAAACCGGGGCATTTTGGTAACCACGTAGTCCAATGCTGGCTCAAAAGCCGCGCAGGTGTTGGCAAGACGAATTTCATCCAGCGTCATGCCAACGCAGATCTTCGCGGAGACCCGGGCGATTGGATAGCCGGAAGCCTTGGAGGCAAGTGCGGAGGAACGGGACACTCTGGGATTGACCTCGATGAGGTAATACTGGAAGGATTTGGGGTCCAGCGCGAACTGGACGTTGCAGCCGCCCTGAATTTTCAGCGCGCGGATCAGGCGCAGGGCGGAATCCCGGAGCATGTGATACTCCTTGTTGGTCAGCGTCTGGGAGGGACAGACCACGATGGAGTCGCCGGTGTGGATGCCCACGGGGTCAAGGTTCTCCATGTTGCAGATGGCAATGGCGGTGTCGTTGGCGTCCCGCATGACCTCGTATTCGATTTCCTTGAAGCCCTTGATGCTCTTCTCCACCAGAACCTGATGGACGGGCGACAGCACCAGAGCGTTTTTCATGATCTCCCGGAATTCTTCCTCGTTATCGGCAAATCCGCCGCCGGTACCGCCCAGAGTAAAGGCAGGGCGAAGCACCACGGGATAGCCGATGGTTTCCGCCGCGGCAAGACCTTCCTCCATGGTATTGGCGATCTGAGAAGGAAGCACCGGCTCGCCAAGGCGCTCGCAAAGCTCCTTGAACAGTTCCCGATCCTCCGCCTGCTCGATGGATTCGCTGGGCGTTCCCAGCAGCTGCACGTGGCATTCCTTCAGAATGCCCTTCTTTTCCAGTTGCATGGCAAGGTTCAGTCCCGTCTGGCCGCCGATGCCGGGGATGATGGCGTCCGGCCGCTCAAAGCGGACGATACGGGCGATATATTCCAGCGTCAGCGGCTCCATGTAAACCTTGTCCGCGATGGCGGGGTCGGTCATGATGGTCGCGGGGTTGCTGTTGCACAGAATGACCTCATAGCCCTCTTCTTTCAGGGCAAGGCAGGCCTGCGTGCCGGCATAGTCAAATTCCGCCGCCTGACCGATGACGATGGGGCCGGAGCCAATGACCAGAATTTTCTTCAGATCGGTACGTTTCGGCATGTTACTTTCCCTCCATCATGGCGATGAATTCATCGAACAGGTAGGCGCTGTCCTGCGGGCCGGGGGCGCTTTCCGGATGGTACTGGACGCTGAATATCCGGTCGGCGGCGCACTTCTGCCCCTCCACCGTACCGTCCAGCAGGTTGACATGGGTCACGGTCAGGCCGGTTCCCACCAGAGAATCCGCCTTTACCGCGTAGGAATGGTTCTGGGAGGTGATCTCCACCTTCCCCGTCTGGAGATTTTTGACAGGGTGATTTCCGCCCCGGTGGCCGAATTTCAGCTTGTAAGTGGACGCGCCGTAGGCAAGGGCGATGATCTGATGTCCAAGACAGATGCCGAAAATCGGCAGCTTGCCTCGGAGGGCGCGGACGAGGTCGATCACCGGCTTTGCGTCCTCCGGGTTGCCGGGGCCGTTGGAGATGAACAGGCCATCCGGGTGCATGGCCATCACTTCCTCGACGGTAACCGTCCACGGAACGATGGTCACTTCACACCCCCGGGCGTTCAGACTGCGGATGATGTTGTGCTTGATGCCGCAGTCAACGGCCACAACGCGGTGCTTTGGATTTGCACAGGCGGATATCCACGGGGATTTCGTACTCACCACGGAAACCTGATTGGTGGGCAGAGCGGTGGAGCGCATTTTCGCAAGGCAGGCGATGCTGGGGGTCTGCGCGTCCACGATCAGCGCCTTGCAAGTGCCCTCATCCCGGATGTGGCGGGCAAGGCGACGGGTGTCCACCCCGGCGATGCCCACAATGTTATACTGAATCATCACATCCTCCAGCGTCCGCGCGGTGCGGAAATTGGAAGGCTCGCTGTTGAATTCCCGGACGACCAGACCGCTGATGGTGGGTCTGTCCGTCTCGTAGTCTTCATTGCACATGCCGTAATTGCCGATCAGGGGGTAGGTCATGACCACAGCCTGCGCGGTGTAGGAAGGGTCGGAGAGAATTTCCTGATAGCCCACCATGGAGGTGTTGAACACCAGCTCCACCAGCGCGTCCCGTTTGGCGCCGAAGCCGTAGCCGTAAAACTCGGTGCCGTCCTCCAGAATGATTTTTCTGTCAAAAATCCGATTCATGGCTTTTCACCGGCCTTTCTCTGGGAAAGCTTCTGCTCAAACTGGTCTTTCCGGGTGTCCTCGGGGATCGCCGTGGGATAGTCGCCGTTGAAGCAGGCGCTGCAATATTCTTCGCTGCCGCACAGGTCACGCAGATTCCCCAGCGGCAGATAGCCAAGACTGTCCACACCGATGATCTCCGCGATTTCCTCCACAGTATGGTGACAGGCGATCAGGTGCTCCCGGGAGTCGATGTCCGTGCCGTAGTAGCAGGGGTGCAGGAAGGGCGGCGCGGAGATGCGCATGTGAATTTCCTTCGCCCCCGCGTCCCGCAGAAGCTGCACAATGCGCCCGGAGGTCGTGCCCCGGACGATGGAATCATCCACCATCACCACCCGCTTGCCCCGGACTTCGCTTTCCACGGGGCTGAGCTTGATCTTGACCTGATCTACCCGGTGATCCTGCCCGGGGGCGATGAAGGTCCTGCCGATATATTTGTTTTTGATCAGGCCGATGCCGTAGGGAATCCCCGATTCCCGGGCATAGCCCATGGCGGCGTCCAGACCGGAATCCGGCACGCCGATGACAATGTCCGCGTCCACCGGATGGGTTTTCGCAAGGATCTCCCCTGCCCTGACCCGGGCATCATGAACGCTGACACCGTCGATGACGGAATCCGGCCGGGCAAAGTAGATATATTCAAAAATGCACATCTTTTTGGGCGCAGTGCCGCAGTGGCTGGTGTCGGAGTGGATGCCGTCGCAGTCAAAGGTCAGGATTTCTCCGGGCAGAATGTCCCGCTGGAATTCCGCGCCGACAGCGTGAAGGGCGCAGCTCTCCGATGCGACGATATACGTCCCGTCCTTCATTTTTCCATAGCACAGCGGGCGGAATCCGTGGGGGTCGCGCACCGCAATGAGCTTGGTAGAGGACATCATGACCAGAGAAAAAGCGCCCTCCAGCCTGTCCACCGCGCGGCTGACCGCCGCCTGAATGGAGGGAGCGGTAATCCGCTCCCGGGTGATCACATAGGCGATGGTCTCCGTGTCGGAGGTAGTATGGAAAATGGCGCCGGAAAGCTCCAGCTCCCGGCGGAGCTGAAGCGCGTTGCTCAAATTGCCGTTATGGGCAAGCGCCAGCTTGCCTTTTAAATGATTGACCTGAATAGGCTGGCAGTTTGCCAGATTGGAGCCGCCGGTGGTGCCGTAGCGGGCGTGGGCAACCGCCATTTTCCCCGTGGGGAACTGCTTCATGACGCTGCCCGTGAACACCTCACTGACCAGCCCCAGACCCTTGTGGCCGTCAAAAACACCGTCGTCATTGACGACAATGCCGCAGCCCTCCTGCCCACGGTGCTGTAGGGAATACAACCCGTAGTAGGCAAGGCTCGCTACATCCTCCTGATGCTGGCTGTAAACGCCGAACACGCCGCATTCTTCGTGGATACTCATGGTTATTCCCCCAGGCTGGCCTTGACAAAGCCCAGGAACAGCGGATGGGGCTTGTTGGGACGGCTCTTGAATTCCGGATGGTACTGCACGCCCACATGGAAGGGGCGGTCGGTCAGCTCCACAGTCTCCACCAGACGCCCGTCCGGGGAGGTACCGCTTAAGGTAAGTCCGGCCTTTTGCAGAACATCCCGGTAATCATTGTTGAATTCGTAGCGGTGACGGTGGCGCTCGTGAATCAGACCCGCGCCGTAGCACCGTGCCATGGTGGTATCCGGGGTGATGACGCAGGGGTAAGCGCCAAGGCGCAGCGTGCCGCCCTTGTCCACCTCGTCGCTCTGTCCGGGCATGAAGTCGATGACCTTATGCTCGCTCACCGGGTCAAATTCGCCGGAATTGGCGTCCGCCAGACCGGCAACATTCCGGGCGTACTCAATGACGGCAATCTGCATACCAAGGCAGATGCCGAAATAAGGCACCTTCTTTTCCCGGGCGTACTTCGCCGCAAGGATCATGCCCTCAATGCCCCGGCCGCCAAAGCCGCCGGGAACGATGATGCCGTCCAGATGGGACAGCTTCTCATTAACGGTTTCCTCCGTCAGCGTCTCCGAATCGATCCACTGGATGTCCACCACGGCGTCCAGTGCGTAGCCCGCATGGCGCAGAGCTTCCGCCACGGAGAGATAGGCGTCGTGAAGCTGGACGTACTTGCCCACGAGGCCGATGGTGACGTGCTTGCTGCTGTTTCTGATTTTCTCCACCATCTGAATCCATTCCGTCAGCTCAGGCTTGGGCGTTTCCAGACCCAGCTCCCGGCAGACAATGCCGGACAGATTGGACTTTTCCAGCATCAGCGGGGCTTCGTACAGCACGGGCAGGGTGATATTCTCAATGACGCAGTCCGGCTTGACGTTGCAGAACATACTGATCTTCTGGAAAATGGAGGATTCCAGCGGCTCATCGCAGCGCAGAACGATGATATCCGGCTTGACGCCCATGCCCTGCAGCTCCTTGACAGAGTGCTGTGTGGGCTTGGACTTATGCTCGTCGGAGCCACGGAGGAACGGCACCAGCGTCACGTGGATGAACAGGCTGTTCTCCTTCCCTACCTCCAGCGCGATCTGGCGCACCGCCTCCAGGAAGGGCTGGGACTCGATATCACCGATGGTGCCGCCGATTTCGGTGATGACCACATCCGCGTCGGTCTTACGGCCGACGCTGTAGACGAACTCTTTGATCTCATTGGTCACGTGGGGAATGACCTGAACCGTGGAACCCAGATACTCGCCCCGGCGTTCCTTGTTCAGCACGTTCCAGTACACCTTTCCGGTAGTCAGGTTGGAGAACTTGTTCAGGTCTTCGTCGATGAAGCGCTCGTAGTGACCCAAGTCCAGATCGGTCTCCGCGCCGTCCTCGGTGACGTAGACCTCGCCGTGCTGGTAGGGACTCATGGTGCCGGGGTCAACGTTGATGTAGGGGTCCAGCTTCTGGGCGGCGACCTTCAGTCCCCGCGCCTTGAGAAGACGGCCAAGAGACGCCGCGGTGATGCCCTTGCCCAGACCGGAAACCACGCCGCCGGTCACAAAGATGTATTTCGTCATTGGTGATCTCTCCTTTACTCTACTGTAACGGATTTTGCCAGATTTTTCGGTTTGTCGATATCACAGCCGTTTTCCTTGGCCACGTAATAGGCCAGCAGCTGTAACGGGACGATTTCGGCCACCGCGCACAGCAGCGGGTCGATTTTCGGCACAAAGATCATGTCGTCGGCCAGAGAAACGATCTTCCCGTTCCCCTTGAAGGCCACCGCGAGCACCTCCGCGCCCCGCGCCTTGACCTCCACGATGTTGCTCATGGTCTTCTCCATGACCGCGTCGTTGCAGCACAGGGCAATCACCGGCTGCCCCTCGTAAATCAGGGCGATGGTGCCGTGTTTCAACTCGCCCGCCGCGTAGGATTCCGCGTGGATGTAGGAGATCTCCTTCATCTTCAACGCCCCTTCCAGAGCGACGGCGTAGTCGGTGTTTCTTCCGATGAAGAACATGGAGGGGCTGCCGTGGTATTTCTTTGCCAGAGCAGGAATGGCGGGGTTCATGTCCAGCGCCGCCTGCATCTGCTTGGGCAGGCAGCGCAGCGCCGTGAACAGCCGCTTGTACTCCTTCCCCTCGACAGTCCCCAGAGATTTGGCCGCGTACAGGGCAAACAGGTACAGCACCGTCAGCTGGGTGGTGTAGCCCTTGGTGGTGGCCACGGCAATCTCCGGGCCTGCCCATGTGTACAGGGTGTAGTCGGCGATTTTCGCAATGGTACTGCCCACCACGTTCACGATGGCAAGCGCCTTCGCACCCCGGCGCTGGCATTCCTTCATGGCGGCAATGGTGTCCGCCGTCTCGCCGGACTGGGACAGGACGATGAGCAACGTATGCCCGTCAATCAGGGGGTCTGCATAGCGAAGCTCACTTGCCAGCTCCGTAGTCACGGGGATACGGCACAGCTTCTCGATGGTATATTTCCCCGCGCACCCGGCATAATAGGCCGAGCCGCAGGCCGTAATGACGATTTTATGGATTTGGGAAAGATCGATGTTCAGGTCGTCCAGAACGATCTCCCCATTCCGGATTCTGGGGGTGATGGTCGCTTCCACCGCCCGGGGCTGCTCCATGATCTCCTTGAGCATGAAGTGGTCGTAGCCGCCCTTTTCCGCCGCCTGGATGTCCCATGTGATGCGGCTGGCCTTCTTGGTGATGGGGTGGCCTGAGCAATCGTAGACCTGAATGGAGTCGGGCGTCAGCTCCGCAAGCTCGCCGTCCTCCAGATAGATGACGTTCCGGGTGTGCGCCACCAGCGCGGTGACGTCGGAGGCAAAGAAATTCTCTCCGATGCCCACACCGAGAATCAAAGGGCTTGCCTCCCGGACGGCGAGAACCGTATCCGGCGTGTCCGTGCAGACAATACCCAGAGCGTAGGAGCCAACCAGCCGGGAAGAAGCTTTCATGACGGCTTTCCGGAAATCGCCGGCATAGTACATTTCAATCAGATGGACGATGACCTCGGTGTCCGTCTCGCTCTCGAAACGATAGCCCTTCCGGAGCAGTTCTTCCCGAAGCTCCATGTAGTTTTCGATAATGCCGTTGTGAACGACGGCGAATTTTCCGTCATTGCTGGCATGGGGATGGGCGTTTATGTCGTTGGGCGCGCCGTGAGTCGCCCAGCGGGTGTGGCCGATCCCGGTGGTACCGGGAACCAGCCGCCCGTCGTCCGTCTTTTCCCGGAGGTTCTGAATGCGTCCCGTGACCTTGCTGATGGCGATTCGGTTCCCCTGCACCACAGCAATTCCGGCGGAATCATAGCCCCGGTATTCCAGCTTTGAAAGTCCGTCAAGCAGTACCGGCGCGGCGTTCTGCGTGCCTGTAAATCCTACGATCCCACACATAATAGACCTCCTTGTTGTATCTTCCTACAGCGGCGCTTACTCCCATTCCACCGTCGCCGGGGGCTTGCTTGTGATGTCGTAGACAATGCGGTTGATATGCGGCACCTCGTTGACGATCCGCACGGAGGCGCGATCCAGCACCTCGTAGGGGATACGCGTCCACTCCGCCGTCATGAAATCGCTGGTCGTGACGCTGCGAAGGGCAAGAACGTTTTCGTAGGTGCGGCCGTCGCCCATGACACCGACGCTTCTGGCATTGGTAAGGACTGCGAAATACTGGCTGCAAATGTCTCCAAGGTCGGCCTTGGCGATCTCCTCCCGGAAGATGAAGTCCGCCTCCCGGAGAATGTCCAGCTTTTCTTTCGTCACGTCGCCGAGGATACGAATAGCAAGGCCGGGGCCCGGGAAGGGCTGACGGTGGACAAGATAATCAGGAAGCCCCAATTCTTTGCCCAGCAGCCGAATTTCGTCCTTGAAAAGATGATCCAGCGGCTCCAGAACGGCCTTGAACTGCTCAATGACCTCTCTGGGCAGGAGCTTGTTGTGGTGGCTCTTGATGACGTCGGCATCCCCCGCGCCGGACTCGATGACGTCGGGATAGATGGTGCCCTGAGCGAAAAAGTCCTCTTTGGTGATGCCGAATTTCACGGCTTCATCCAGAAATACATACCCGAACTCCGCGCCAATGATCTGACGCTTGCGCTGGGGGTCTTCCACGCCCTTGAGCTTGTCCAGGAAGCGCTTCTCCGCGTCCACCCGGACAAAGTGGATGTTCCACTTGGCAAAGGCGGCTTCTACCTCGTCGCCCTCATTTTTGCGCATACAGCCGTGATCCACGAATACCGCGGTCAGCCGATCCCCTACCGCCTCGGCCAGCAGCGCCGCCAGAACGGAGGAATCCACGCCGCCGGACAGCGCCAGCAGCACACGCCCCTTGGGGCCGATGGTGTCCCGGAGCTGTGCCACGGTATTTTTGCAGAAATCCCCCATCGTCCAAGTGCCCTTGGCACCGCAGATTTCGTAGAGGAAGTTGCGCAGCATCTGGCTGCCGAACTGGGTGTGATTCACCTCCGGGTGGAACTGAACACCGTAGAAGCCCCGGCTCTCGTCGGCAATGGCGGCATTGGGGCAGGCGTCGGTATGGGCGACCAGCGCAAAGCCCTCCGGAACCTTCGCCATGTAATCGCCGTGGCTCATCCACGAAATGGCCTGCTCCGGGATGCCCTTGAACAGCTTGCAGCCGGTATCGTAATAGGTGACGGTCTTGCCGTACTCCCGGGCGGTATCCTCCTGCGCGGCAGTGACCTGACCGCCCAGCGTATGCGCCATCAGCTGGCAGCCGTAGCAAATGCCGAGAATGGGAACCCCCAGCCGGAACACTTCCGGGTCAACGTGGGGAGATTCCTCCAGATATACGCTGTTGGGGCCGCCGGTGAAAATGATGCCCATGGGCGCAAAGGCGCGAATCTCGTCCAGGGTTGTGGTGTAGGGCTTGATCTCGCAGTAGACGTTCTGCTCCCGCACCCGCCGCGCGATCAGCTGATTGTACTGTCCGCCAAAGTCCAGAATCAGGATTTTTTCTTGCATACAGTGCTCTCTCCTTCCCTGCCCGCCGGTTAAATATTGATCTCCGCCTGTTCGCGGTCAATACCGGCGATCAGAGGGGCAACTTTTTTCACATAGCTTTCCACTTGCTCCGCACACCGGCCGGTGTACAGCATGGGGTCGAGAACGGCTTCCATCTCCTGCTTCGTCATGCCGAACTCCGGATGGTTTGCCAGATCGGCCAGAAGATCCCAGCGTTCGCCGTTTTTCATCTTGGCCGTGGCGTCCATGGAGCAGGTGCGGATGATCTCATGCAGCTGCTGACGGTCGCCGCCGTTCTTGACGCCCTCCATCATCAGATTTTCCGTGGCAATGAAGGGCAGATACTCCCGCACGGTCTTCTCTACGATCTTTTCGTTCACATGCAGACCGTCGGTGACGTTCTGTGCCAGCCTGAGAATGGCGTCGGCGCAGAGGAAGCCCTCCGGCATGGAGATACGCCGGTTGGCGGAATCGTCCAGCGTGCGTTCCAGCCACTGGGTGGAAGCGGTCATGGGAGCGTTCAGCGCGTCCGCCATCAGGTAGCGGGACAGGGAGCAGATGCGCTCGGAGCGCATGGGGTTGCGCTTATAGGCCATGGCGGAGGAACCGATCTGGTTCTTTTCAAAGGGTTCTTCCACCTGACGGTCGTGCTGCAAAAGCCGAATGTCGTTTGCCATGCGGTAGCAGCTCTGGGCGATGGAAGACAGGCAGTTCAGGATGCGGCTGTCAAGCTTTCTGGGGTAGGTCTGGCCGCAGACGTCGAAGCACTGGGTGAAGCCAAAGTCGGCGCTGATGCGGCGGTTCATCTCGTCAATTTTTGCCGTATCCCCGTCAAACAGCTCCAGGAAGCTGGCTTCCGTGCCGGTGGTTCCCCGGCAGCCCAGAAATTTCATGGTTTCCATCACAAAATCCAGCTCAACCAGATCGCTGACCAGATCCTGCATCCACAGCGTCGCCCGCTTGCCAACTGTGACCAGCTGGGCAGGCTGATAATGGGTGTAGCCCAGAGTAGGGGTCGCCTTGTACGTTTCCGCAAAACGGGAAAGGTTGGCGATGACCTTCAGCAGCTCTCCCCGGAGGTATTTCAGGCCGTCCCGGTAGAGAACGATGTCGGCGTTATCGGTGATATAGCAGCTGGTGGCGCCCAGATGGATGATACCGGCGGCGGAGGGCGCGGCCTTACCGTAGGTATACACGTGGGCCATTACATCGTGGCGAACTTCCTTTTCCCGTGCCGCGGCACAGGCAAAGTCGATGTCCGTGATGTGGGCTTCCAGCTCCTCGATCTGTTTCTCAGTGATAGGCAGCCCCAGAGAATGCTCGGCCTTGGCAAGAGAAATCCAGAGCTTCCGCCAGGTCTCAATCCGCTTCTGCTGGGAAAACAGATGCAGCATATAGTCGGAAGCATACCGGGAGCTTAAGGGGGATTCGTATTGATCCGTCATAGTCTGCCCCCCTGCTCAGCGAATGATGATGCTGTCCCGCTCCGGGCCTACGGAAACGTAGCCGATGCGGCAGCCGATCTTTTCTTCCACGTACTGCACGTAGTTCCGCGCCGCTTCCGGGAGATCTTCCCACTTGCGCACGCCGGAAATGTCGCACTTCCAGCCCTCCATGTATTCCATCACGGGCTTGGCGCTGCTTTGCAGCGTGGGGAACGGGAATTCGTCAATCACTTCCCCGTTCAGCTCGTAGTGGGCGCAGACGGGGATTTTGTCCAGATAGCTCAGCACGTCCAGCTTGGTCAGGGCGATGTTGGTCGCGGCCTGCACCTGAACGCCGTAGCGGGTGGCAACAAGGTCGATGGGGCCGACCCGGCGGGGACGGCCGGTCTTTGCGCCGTACTCGAAGCCCGCCTTCCGGAGGGCGTCCGCTTCGGCACCGAACATCTCACAGACGAAGGGGCCTTCGCCCACGCAGGTGGAGTAGGCTTTCACAACGCCGATAACCTCGTCGATCTTGGCGGTGGGCAGACCGGAACCCACAGGAGCGTAGGCGGCAATGGCATTGGAAGAGGTGGTGTAGGGGTAAATGCCGTAGTCCAGATCCCGCAGCGCACCCAGCTGGGCTTCAAACAGGATTTTCTTCCCCTCCGCCTGCGCCTTGCGCAGATATACGCCGGTGTCGCAGATGAAGGGCTTGATCTTCTCGCAGTAATTGTCCATCCACGCTGTCAGCTCGTCCATGGTGACAGGCTCAGCGCCGTAAACGCCGGTAAGCGTCAGATTCTTCCACTCCAGCAAATCCTGCAAATGCTCATAAAGATGCTCGGAATGCAGGAGTTCTCCCGCCATAATGGTCTTTTTCTGGTATTTATCAGAGTAAAAAGGCGCAATGCCCTGCTTGGTAGAGCCGTACTTTTTATCCTTCAGACGGGCTTCCTCCAGACCGTCCTGAAGACGGTGCCAGGGCAGCAGCAGAGACGCCCGGTCGCTGATTTTCAGGTTGTCCGGGGTGACGGGCACGCCCTTCCCGGTGACATCCTGCATTTCCTGCCACAGGTTTTCCGGGTCAACGGCGACGCCGTTCCCGAGGATATTCACGACACCCTCCCGGAAAATGCCGGAGGGCAGCAGGTGCAGGGCAAATTTGCCGTGCTCATTGATAACGGTATGGCCGGCATTGCCGCCGCCCTGATAGCGGATAACGATGTCATAGTTTTCGGTCAGCAGATCGACCATGCGTCCCTTGCCCTCGTCACCCCAGTTGATGCCGACGATTACAGTATTAGCCATTTTGGATTTCCTCCGATTCTAAAATGTAAGGATCGATGACAGCACGTTTACAGGGCGAAGGGGTTCCTCCGTCCTGTAGAATACGGTTATTTCAGATGCTCTTCCAGACGCTTCATAATCTCGGCGTAGGCTTCTTCCACGCCGCCCATGTCGCGGCGGAAACGATCCTTGTCCAGCTTCTCATGGGTCTTGCTGTCCCACAGACGGCTGGTGTCGGGGCTGATCTCGTCAGCCAGAACGATTGTGCCGTCGGACAGGCGGCCGAATTCCAGCTTAAAATCCACCAGAGTCACGCCGCAGGTCAGCCAGAAGGCTTTCAGTGCGTCGTTGATCCGGAAGGAGTAGTCTTCAATGGTCTTGATCTCTTCGGGGGTCGCCAGCTTCAGAGCGAGGGCATGATAGGTGTTGAGCAGCGGGTCGCCCAGCTCGTCATTTTTATAGGAGAACTCAATGGTGGGCTGCTCGAACACAACGCCTTCCTCCACGCCGTAGTGCTTGGAGAAGGAACCGGCAGCGATGTTGCGGACGATGACTTCCAGCGGAACGATGGAGACCTTCTTTACCAGCGTTTCCCGCTCGGACAGCTCCTTGACAAAGTGGGTGGGAATGCCCTGCTTTTCAAGATAAGCCATCAGGCGGTTGCTCATCTGGTTGTTGATGACGCCCTTGCCTGCGATGGTGCCCTTTTTCAGCCCGTTGAAGGCGGTGGCGTCGTCCTTGTAATCCACGATCAGGAGTTCGGGATCGTCGGTGGCGAAAACCTTTTTGGCCTTGCCCTCATACAGCTGCTGCAATTTTTCCATTTGTGTTTACCTCCATATGTGTATTCATTGTCGGTTTCAGGAAACGGCGGCAGCCCACTGCGGCCCCCATCTCACACTCTTTAGAATACCACAATATGTGGCGGAACGCAATCATCATTTCCACGATATGTGCCGCTTTTGCGGGGCGAAAATTGGAACTTTTGTCTGCCCGTGCAGCCGCGGAAACCCGGTTATTTCCCGCTGTCGCCGTAGTTGGCAAGGACGCGGGCGGAGGGGTCGTTCACATTGCAGCCCTCCCAGGATTTGTTGGGCATCCAGAAGTCCACGATCATCTGGCTCTGTCCGGGATAGTATTTCTCGAAAATCTCCCGGTAAAGCAGGGACTCTTTGGTAAACGGCTGGGCATGGGTATACTTTGCCCATTTTTCCTCAAATTCTTCCTGCGTATAGACGGTTTCAGCATATTCCTTGAGATAGTCCACCATGGAGTGACCCACGGCGTCGGAAAAAGCCGCCTTTTCCCGCCAGAGAATGTCGTGAGGCAGGTAATCGCCCTTTTCAAAGGCGTGACGCAGCAGATACTTGCCCTTTCCGTATTTGTTCAGCTTCATCTCCGGGTCAATGGCCATGACGTATTTGACAAAGTCCAGATCACCGAAGGGCACCCGCGCTTCCAGAGAGTTGACGCTGATGCACCGGTCTGCCCGGAGCACGTCGTACATGTGCAGCTCCCGGATGCGCTTCTGGGCTTCCTCCTGAAACGCCTTGGCGGATGGGGCAAAGTCGGTGTACTTGTAGCCGAACAGCTCGTCGGAGATCTCGCCGGTGAGCAGAACCCGGATGTCAGTCGTCTCATGGATGGCCTTGCACACCAGATACATGCCGATGCTTGCACGGATGGTGGTGATGTCGAAGGTTCCCAGCAGCTCCACCACCGGTTCCAGCGCGGCGAGAACGTCCTCCTTGGAGATGATGACCTCGGTATGGTCGCTGTGGATGTAATCCGCGACCTGTTTCGCGTATTTCAGGTCAATGGCGTCCTCACTCATGCCGATAGCAAAGGTGCGGATGGGCTTTTCGCTCTCCCGGGCGGCAATGGCGCACACCAGAGAAGAATCCAGTCCGCCGCTGAGCAGGAAGCCGACCTTGGCGTCGGCCACCAGACGCTTCTTCACACCGGCGACCAGCTTGTCGTGGATGTTGGCGCAGACCGTTTCCAAGTCATCGGGAAGCACATGGTCTACCGCTGCGATGTCGCAGTAGCAGACGAATTTCCCGTCGCAGTAATAATGTCCCGGAGGAAACGGCAGGATTTTGTCGGTCAGCCCCACCAGATTTTTCGGTTCGCTGGCAAACAGGATCGTGCCGTTTCCGTCGTAGCCGTAATACAGCGGGCGAATGCCGATAGGGTCGCGGGCGGCGATAAATTTTTTCTGCTTTCCGTCATAGAGAATGCAGGCAAACTCCGCATCCAGCTTGGCAAACATGCCGACACCGTACTTTTCGTACATGGGCAGCAGCACCTCGCAGTCGGACTCGCTGGTAAAGGTGTAGTCCCTGGAAAGCGCCTGTTTGAGCTTTTCAAAGCCGTAAATCTCGCCGTTGCAGACCACCCAGCTGCCGTTCAGGCCGAAGGGCTGCATTCCTTCCGGGTGAAGCCCCATGATGGCAAGTCTGTGAAAGCCGAGTATCCCCTGCCCCACGTCGATGACGCGGGAATCGTCAGGGCCTCGGGAAACCGTTCTGGCGAAGCCTGCCTGAAACGCGGTCAGATCGGCGGGCCTGCCGCAATACCCAATGATGGAACACATAAGGATTCCTCCTCAAATAGCCCGCGGGAGAGCCTTGTGGCTCTCCCATGGGTTCTCTTTTTATTCAACGTCCTGAAGCGCGTCGTAGCCTTCCTCCCCGGTGCGAACCTTGACGACATTTTCAACATCGTAGACGAAGATCTTGCCGTCGCCGATATGTCCGGTATACAGCACCTTCTTGGCGGTCTCGATCACGGTGCGGACAGGCACCTTGCTGACCACAATTTCCACCTGCACCTTGGGCAGCAGATTCGTCTCTACCGGCACGCCGCGGTAATACTCAGGCTTTCCCTTCTGGATGCCGCAGCCCAGAACATGGGATACAGTCATGCCGGTGATTCCAATGGAGATCATGGCGTTCTTCAGGTTTTCAAGGCGGGATTCCTTGCAGATGATCTCCACCTTGGTAAACTTGGGCGCGCCCTCCTCCCGGAAGTCGGGAACCTTCTTCACGGGAACCGCCTCGGCAGCGGGAACATCGCCGGAAACGACCACGGGAGCCTCATCCGCCGTAGCGGTGTCAGGCAGCATGGCGAAACCAGCATAAGCGGTGGGAAGGCCATGCTCACAGACATCCAGACCGGCGATCTCCTCGTCGGCACTGACCCGCAGCCCGATGGTCTTTTTGATGATCGTGAAAACAACGGTAATGATCACTGCCACATAGGCCATTACGGAGACGACACCAAGGCACTGAATCCCCAGGAAATGGAATCCGCCGCCGTAGAAAAGACCCTTCTCCGTGGAAACACCCGTGGCAAACAGGCCGGTAAGGATGGTGCCCAGCGCACCGCACACACCGTGTACGGAGACGGCGCCAACCGGATCGTCGATCTTGGCAACCTTGTCAAAGAATTCGACGGAAAGGACAATAACGATACCGAACACCGCACCCATGATGGCAGCGCCAAGGGGAGAAACGGCGTCGCATCCGGCGGTAATGCCCACAAGGCCGGCCAGAGCCGCGTTATAGGTCATGGACACATCGGGTTTCCCGTAGCGAATCCAGGTGAACACAAGGGTCACGCAGCAGGCAACCGCCGCAGCCAGATTGGTATTGAAGAAAATCATACCGGCGCTGATCAGCGCGTCATCGGAATCCATGGCTACCGTGGAGCAGCCGTTGAAGCCGAACCAGCAGAACCAAAGGATGAACACGCCCAGCGCAGCTGCCGTAATATTATGTCCCAGAATGGCTTTCGGCTTGCCTTCCTTGTCGTACTTACCGATACGGGGGCCGAGCATGGACGCGCCGATGCAGGCACAGATGCCGCCGACCATATGTACTGCCGTGGAACCGGCAAAATCATGGAATCCCAGCTGACTCAGCCAGCCGCCGCCCCAGATCCAGTGCCCGGAGATGGGGTAGATAAACAGAGAAATACAGGCAGAATAAATGCAGTACGCGCTGAACTTGGTACGCTCTGCCATGGAGCCGGAAACGATGGTGGCAGAGGTCGCGCAGAATACGGTCTGGAAAATGGCAAACGCCCACAGAGGAACGCCGGCCGGGGTAATAAAGCTGTAATCCTTGGTGATGCCGGGATCCAGCCAGCCCACGACCGCGCTTCCCGCGCCGAACATAATGCCGAAGCCGAACAGCCAGAAGCATGGCGTGCCAATGCAGAAGTCCATCAGATTCTTCATCAGGATGTTGCCGGTGTTCTTCGCCCGCGTGAAGCCGGCCTCGCACAGGGAAAAGCCCGCCTGCATGAAGAAGACCATTGCAGCGCCCAACAGTACCCAAATGGTGTTTACAGAACTCAGTGTCATAGTGGTTACCTCCTCATTCTCTCTATTCAGTTAACGTTTCATCTCCTGTTCCCCGCTGCCCGCCCGGAGGGGGTGGTCAGTCCCCTCCTCTGCCGCCGTGATCGGCATGGGCAGCCGTGAAAAGAAGATTTACTTCACGCCAAACAGCAGTTCGCCGTAGGTGGGGAACGGCCAGTAATCGGAAGAAGTCTGGGTCTCCGCCTCGTCCGCGACAGCCCGGAGGGCTGCCATCTTGCCGAGAATGGTGTCCCGGATGGCGAAGGACTCTTCCTTGACACTCTCCGCATTCTTCAGCTCCAGAACGGCGGATTCCAGCTCGTCGGTCTTCTCGGCGATCTGGTCGGTCAGGCCGGACAGCTTGGTGACAAGGCCGGTCTCATAAGCACAGGCCAGATTGGGCGCGACGGCTTTCTTCGCGGCCACGGAAGCGGCCAGCTCGGCGGCATAGCCTTCCACTGCGGGGAGGATCTGCTTTCTCGCCATGTCCACCATGGTGTTGGCCTCGATGATGACGGCCTTGCAGTAGTTCTCCAGCATGATGTCGCACCGCGCCTGAATCTCGGACACGGAGTAGATCTTGTGGGCGGTGAGCATATCCACGTTCTTCTTGTCCAGCAGATGGGGCATGCAGTCGGGGGTCGTGGGATAGTTGCACAGGCCGCGAACCTCGGTGGCTTCCTTGATCCATGTGGCATCGTAGCCGTTGCCGTTGAAGATGATGCGCTTGTGATCCTTGATGGTCTTCTTGATCATGTCATGCAGGGCGGTCTCAAAGTCCTCCGCGCCTTCCAGACGGTCGGCGTAAATTTTCAGGGACTCGGCCACGGCGGCGTTGAGCATGATGTTGGCGCAGGCGATGGAATTGGAGGAACCCAGCATACGGAACTCAAACTTGTTGCCGGTAAAGGCGAAGGGCGAAGTACGGTTCCGGTCGGTGGTGTCTCTGGGGAAGCGGGGCAGAACGTCCACGCCAAGCTTCATGGTGGTCTTCTTTGTGCCGCTGTAAGGGGCGTCGTTCTCGATGGCATCCAGAATGCCCATCAGCTCGTCGCCAAGGAAGATGGAGACCACGGCGGGAGGTGCTTCGTTGGCGCCCAGACGGTGGTCGTTGCCTGCGGTAGCTACGCTCAGGCGGAGCAGATCCTGATAATCGTCCACGGCCTTGATGACCGCACACAGGAACAGAAGGAACTGGGCGTTTTCGTAGGGGGTTTCGCCGGGGGACAGCAGGTTCACGCCGGTATCGGTGGCCATGGACCAGTTGTTGTGCTTGCCGGAGCCGTTGACGCCGGCAAAGGGCTTCTCATGCAGCAGGCACACCAGACCGTGCTTTGCCGCGACCTTCTGCATGATCTCCATGGTCAGCTGGTTGTGGTCGGTGGCGATGTTGGTGGTGGTGTAAATGGGCGCCAGCTCGTGCTGAGCGGGGGCGACCTCGTTATGTTCGGTCTTGGCAAGGATACCCAGCTTCCACAGTTCCTCGTTCAGGTCTTCCATGTAAGCAGCAACGCGGGGCTTGATGACGCCGAAGTAGTGGTCATCCATCTCCTGCCCCTTGGGGGATTTGGCACCGAACAGGGTTCTGCCGGTGAAGATCAGGTCTTTGCGCTGCTCGTACATTTCCTTATCCACAAGGAAATATTCCTGCTCGGGGCCGACGTTGGTGCGGACACACTTGACGTCGGTATTGCCGAAGAGCTTCAGGATCCGCATGGCCTGACGGTTCAGGGCTTCCATGGAGCGCAGCAACGGGGTCTTCTTATCCAGCGCTTCGCCGCCGTAGGAGCAGAACGCCGTGGGGATGCAAAGGGTCTTGCCCTTGATGAATGCGTAGGAGGTGGGGTCCCATGCGGTGTAGCCCCGGGCCTCAAAGGTAGCGCGCAGGCCGCCGGAGGGGAAAGAGCTGGCGTCAGGCTCGCCCTTGATCAGCTCTTTGCCGGAGAAATCCATGATGACGCCGCCGTCGGGAGCGGGAGAAATGAAGCTGTCGTGCTTTTCGGCGGTGATGCCGGTCAGCGGCTGGAACCAGTGGGTATAGTGGGTCGCGCCATGGGCGACAGCCCAGTCCTTCATGGCAGCGGCCACCGCGTTGGCGACGGAAGCGTCCAGCTTCGCACCCTCGTCGATGGTTCTGCGCAGCGACGCATACACGTCGGCGGAAAGATTGGCTTTCATCACCCGGTCATCAAATACCATACAGCCGAAATAGTCAGAAACAGTACTCATAGCAAACGCTCCTTTTCAAATTTAGGAACCTCTGAATAAATCGTCTGCGGCTGTTGGCGGATCTTTTCCGCCCACAGTCCTTGCCGATTTAATCAGAGCTTCCTTATTGGCGTTCCGGGAATGCACCGCCCGAACCGTCGAAAATAAAAAAAGACGGCAAGGACGCGCTGAGCATACACTCGGAGACGTCCTTGCCTTCACAGTGGGCATTCTACACCATCTTTCCCCATTTGTCAACACCCTGCACAAAAAAAGTTTTTTGTCTTTGGACAGATTGACAAGGCCCGATAAATTGAATATAATAATTTCGGAAGCATAGGCTTTCCGGGAAGTTTTGGCTTTTCCGGGAGAATCCCGTTGCTTTTCCTTTTAATCTGACTTCATTTGTTTGAATTTTACCGCGTATCGGGCAGGAAGGTTGGTTGCTGTATGAAATATACGCCTCAGGAGGTCATACAATTCATTCAGGAGGAGGACGTGAAGTTCATCCGCCTTGCGTTCTGCGACTGCTTCGGCAGACCCAAGAATATCTCCATCATGCCCCACGAGCTGGAACGCGCCTTCAAGTACGGCATTGCCATCGACGCTTCCGCCATCGCGGGCTTCGGCGACGAGGTGAATTCCGACCTGTTTCTCCATCCCGACGCTTCCACCATTGCCCTGCTGCCATGGCGGCCGGAGCACGGGAGCGTGGTGCGGATGTTCTGCTCCATCACCCATCCGGACGGCACGCCCTTTGCCCACGATACCCGGGGCATTCTCAAGCAGGCCGTTGCCGACGCCGCGAAGGCGGGCTACGCCTTCTCCTTCGGCTCCGAGCTGGAATTCTACCTGTTCCGGCTGGACGAAAACGGCGAGGTCACGGACGTTCCTTACGATCAGGCCACCTATATGGATGTCGCGCCGGAGGACAAATGCGAAAATGTCCGCCGGGAAATCTGCCTGACCCTGGAGCGAATGGGCATTCAGCCGGAATCCTCCCACCACGAGGAAGGCCCCGGCCAGAACGAGGTGGATTTCCGCTATTCCGATCCCCTGTCCGCCGCGGACAATGCCGTTACCTTCCTCACCGTCGTCAAAACCATCGCCGCCCGGAACGGGCTGTACGCGGACTTTTCCCCCAGACCTCTGGAGGGACGCCCCGGCAGCGGATTTCACATCAATATGTCCGTTCAGGGCGGTGCGGAAGCGCTCATGCACCGGGCGATGGGCGGGATTCTGGACAAGATCACGGACATGACCCTATTCCTCAACCCCACCGAGCAGTCTTACAGCCGCTTGGGCGCACACAAAGCGCCGAAGTACATTTCGTGGTCGAGCAACAACCGCTCCCAGCTCATTCGCGTTCCTGCCGCCTCCGGCGAGTACCGGCGCTTCGAGCTGCGCAGCCCCGACTGCACCGCCAACCCGTATCTTGCCTTTGCGCTGCTCATCTGGGCGGGACTTTCCGGAATCGAGAACGACATTGCTCTCCCGGAAGCCTGCAACGTCAATCTCCACACGGCAGATTCCCGAAATGTGACCCTTGCAACCCTTCCCAAGTCGTTGGCTGATGCGGAAAAGTGCGCCGCCGACAGCAATTTCATTGCCCAGCACCTTCCCCAGTCCCTGATTGAGTTCTTTACCAAGTGATAAACTCCGCAAAACTCTGAAAGGAGGGAGCATTACCATGGTTTTCAGCGACCAGACGTACAGCGTTCTGGTGGTGTCCGCCGCGCAGAAATTCAACGAAGCCTTCGCCGCGATGCTCCCCGGTTCGGAGTATTATCCGGTTCGTTTCGTGGGCAACATTGCGGCGGCGCGGCGGGAGATGGTGAACAAGACCTACGATCTTGTCATCATCAACGCCCCCCTGCCCGACGACTTCGGCACCCGCTTCGCCATCGACGTCTGCAACCAGTCCGGCACCGTGGCGCTGCTGCTGGCAAAGTCGGATGTTTACGATGAGATGGAAGCCAAACTCACCTGTCAGGGCGTGTTCACGCTGGCAAAGCCTACGTCCGCTCTGCTGCTGAACCAAAGCCTGAAATGGCTCGTTTCCGCCCGGGAACGGTTACGGCGCATGGAGGAAAAGGCCACCTCCGTGGAAGAAAAAATGGAAGAAATCCGTCTGGTGAACCGGGCAAAGTGGCTGCTCATCGAGCAGCTGAAAATGACCGAGGCCGAAGCCCATCGTCACATCGAAAAGCAGGCCATGGATCGCTGCACGACCAGACGGGAGATCGCGCTGGGAATCATCAAGACCTACGCATGATTGCCCCCCAATATCTACATATGAAAACGCTGCAAGGGAAAAATCCTTTGCAGCGTTTCTGTTATTGCATCATTTCCAGGAATTCGTCCTCGGTGAGGATGGGAATTCCCAGCTCTCTTGCCTTACGCTCCTTGGAACCGGCGTTTTCGCCTACCACCACGAAACTGGTCTTTTTCGACACGGAGCCGGATGCCTTGCCGCCCAGCAGCTCGATTTTCTCCGTGGCTTCTTCCCGGGTGAATTTGCTCAGCGCACCGGTAAGCACGAAGGTTTTCCCGGCGAAACGGGCGTCGGTTATCACCCGTTTGCTTTCAAAATTGACTCCTGCCTGCCGCAGACGCTCTACCATATGCGCGGACTGCTCCTGTCGGAACCACTGATAGATATTCTCGGCGGTGACCGCGCCCACGTCGGGAACCTCCGTCAGCTCCTCCACCGACGCGGCCATCAGGCCGTCCAGATTTCTAAAGGCAGAAGCAAGCACCTTGCCGGTTTTCGCCCCCACCTGACGGATGCCCAAAGCGTAGATCAGGCGGCTGACGTCCTGCTCTTTGCTGGCTTCAATGGCGGCAAGCAGCTTTTTCGCCGCCGTGGAACCGGCTTTCCACAGGCTCTTTACGTCGTCCAGGGTCAGATAGTAAATATCCGCCGGGGACTTGATCAGCCCCTTTTCGATCAGCGCGTCCACAATGGCCGCGCCAAGGCCGTCGATATCCATGGCGTCCCGGCTGACGAAGTGGGCAATGTTCCGGCTGAGCTGGGCGGGACACTCTGCCCCGGTGCAGCGCAGAAACGCGCCGTCCTCGTCCTGCTCCACAGGCGCGCCGCAGACCGGGCAGCGGTCGGGCAGATGGTAGGCCACCGTCCCCTCCGGGCGCTTGGAAAGATCGACCTCCAGAATTTCCGGGATGATCTCCCCTGCCTTGCGGATGAGAACGGTATCGCCGATGCGGATGTCCCGCTCCCGGATGAAATCCTGATTGTGCAGCGTGGCGTTCGTCACCGTCGTGCCCGCCAGACGGACAGGACGCACCACCGCCTTGGGAGTCAGCACGCCGGTCCTTCCCACCTGTACCACAATGTCTTCCACCACGGTGGGCTTGATCTCCGGGGGATACTTGTAGGCAGCAGCCCACTTGGGGAACTTAGCGGTATTGCCCAACCGTTCCCGCTGAGACAAATCATCCACCTTGATGACCGCGCCGTCGATATCACAGATCAGCTTCTCCCGGTTTTCGTTGATGGACAGCACTTCTGCATCAATTTCCGAAACTTTGGACAGCTTTTTGTGTGGAATCACCTTGAATTTCAAGTTTTTCAGGTATTCCAGAGACTGGGTATGTCCGGTAAACTCCACGCCATCCGCAAGCTGGACGTTGAAAACATAAATGTCCAGCCCCCGCTTCGCCGCGATTTTCGGGTCGAGCTGCCGCAGCGACCCGGCGGCGGCGTTCCGGGGATTGGCGAACAGTGGCTTTCCCAGTTCCTCCTGACGCAGATTCAGCTTTTCAAAGCTCTTTTTCGGCATAAAAACCTCGCCCCGGACGATAAGCCGGGAGGGTGCGCCGGTCAGGGTCATGGGGATGGAGCGGATGGTTTTCAGGTTTTCCGTCACGTCCTCCCCTACCGTACCGTCGCCCCGGGTCGCGCCCCGGACGAATTTCCCGTCCACATATTCCAGCGCCACGGAAAGACCGTCAATCTTCGGCTCTACGGAAAATTCCGCATTGCCCTCGGCGGCAATGGTTTTTTCCAGAAAATCGTTCAGTTCTTCCATGCTGAACACATCCTGTAAGCTCATCAGCGGCACGGGGTGGGACACCTTTTCAAACTGGCTCAACACTTCCCCGCCCACCCGTTTCGTGGGAGAATCCGCCCTTGCCAGCTCCGGGTGGGCGTTTTCCAGCTCCTCCAGTTCCCGGTAAAGCCGGTCATATTCGTAGTCCTCCATGGTCGGGTCGTCCAGAACGTAATAGCGGTAGCCCGCTTCCTTCAGCTGATCGGTCAGCTGGTCAATTCTCTCTTTGGAATCCATAGTATCCTCCGGTCTGTAAATAAGTGCTGGGCACGTCGCCGATGATCACCGTCTCCGCCACCACGACCTCCGAATGGATGGTAAAGCTGTCCGTCTCCCCCATGACCAGAACCGACACATCCACGCTGACGATCATGTTCAGCTGGTGAAGCGTCTGGTTAATGCCGGCCTGAGAAAAATTGCTTTCAAACGTGGCGTCGCTGTTGCGGATGGACAGGATGTGTACCGGGATCGCCGGGCCTTTTCCGGAGAAAAACTCCGGCAGAAACAGGCTCCCCAGCGGTATACCGATGTCCGCGGTGTCAAGGGCTAAAATTTCGTCGTTGATAATGTTCAGGATATCCGTTTTCAGGTGGTTGATCTCGCTCATATTGGTTTTCAGAGCGGTGATGCGGCCGTCCAGATTCTTTTCAAAATAGACGATGCGGTCGTATTGAATGGTGCCGTTGGCAATCTGCTTGGCAATGGCGTCATTGGTCAAGTCCGACGTGGCGTTTTTCACCTGCGTTTCCGCCAGCTCCGTGACGATCTCCCGGTAGCGGCTGCGAAGCATCAGAAACGCCACCAGAACGATCACCGCCAGAACCAGCAGCGTGTAAAAAAATCTCCGAAGCCGCCAGCGCATACCCATCCCCCCTGTAGAGGATATGCGGGAAAACGAAAAGCATTACGGAAACTCTGAATAAATCGTCTGCGACTGTGAGCGGATCTTTTCCTCCCACTCTTCGGCATCGGAAACGGGAAATACATACAGTATTTCTCCGTTTCCGGTGCCTCGATTGGACGAAAAATCTCTCGCTCACAGTTCTTGCCGATTTAATCAGAGCTTCCTT
>OLOQ01000076.1_pt1 | contig 102355 bp, 100 predicted proteins | sample 1673101 | NCBI WGS metagenome assembly OLOQ01 (sample SAMEA3136754, study PRJEB25190) | human gut metagenome | biome: human gut; feature: human-associated habitat; material: faeces | place: Austria | collected 2013 | reverse complement strand
TTTATGCGCCGCCTGTCAGGAAGTGCATAAATTGGAAGCATCGGGGAGGGGACAAAGGGGGACTGGGGAACCTCTGAACAAATCGGCTGCGGCTGAGCCGGAATTTCCTGCCTCCAGCTCTTGCCGATTTAATCAGAGCTTCCCTAAAACCACCCAAAGCAAAATGCACAGTTCAAAGGCCGAATTTTCGTCATTGTGCCAAATTGCAAGTGCAAATATTTCGCATATTCGTGCAGATACCATCAAATTATGACAAAGTGCGAAACGCAATTCCACATCGGATGGCGGCTGTTGACAAACTCGTTTCGCAATGCTAAACTAATGTCTGCCTGAAGGAAGTCAGCCCGGATCATTTTGTTGCCTGTTCTCTTTGCGATTGAATCACGAATAATGAAAGCGCGGCGCCGGTGCAGGCAGTAAAACCGTCTGCCCGGGGCTGAGCGTAACTGGAGGAACGATATGGATCTCAATTCTATCAAGACAGAACAGCGTAACAGCCGGACTGCACAGATCGACACCATGAGTACGCTGAGCATGGTGAAGCTGATCAACGAAGAAGATAAAAAGGTCGCCGAGGCGGTGGGAGCCGAGGCCGAACACATCGCCCAGGCGGTGGATGTGATCGCTGCCCAGCTGAAGCAGGGCGGACGGCTGGTGTACAGCGGCTGCGGCACTTCCGGACGTCTGGGCGTTCTGGACGCCGTGGAATGCCCGCCCACTTACTCTACCGATCCCGGCGAGGTGATCGGCCTGATCGCCGGCGGAAACGAGGCGATTTTCCGGGCAAAGGAAGGCGCGGAGGACGACGAAGCCCTTGGCGCGGAAGATTTGAAGAAAATCGGCTTTGGAAGCAAGGACGTGCTGGTGGGCATCGCCGCCTCCGGCAGAACGCCCTATGTGCTGGGCGCCATGAATTACGCCAAGGAGCAGGGCGCCCATGTCATCGGCATTTCCTGCAACCCCGGTTCTCAGGTGGAAAAGACGGCGGAAATCGCCATCACCCCCACCCCCGGCCCCGAGGTGGTCACCGGCTCTACCCGGATGAAGAGCGGCACCGCCCAGAAAATGGTGCTGAATATGCTCTCCACCGGTGCGATGATCAAGCTGGGCAAGGTCTACGGCAACCTGATGGTGGACGTGAAGCCTACCAACGCCAAGCTGGTGGAGCGGTGCAAGCGCATCGTCTGTGAAGCCACCGGCGTGGATTACGATACGGCTACCGAGGCGCTGGAAAAGTGCGGCTATCGGGCGAAGGTCGCCATTGTCATGCTGAAAACCGGCAGCGATGTGCACGAGGCCGAGCAGCGGCTGGAAGCCCATGAGGGACGGGTCGCCCAGGCCGTGGGGGAGAACTGATTATGGCACATCTGCGTTGTGATTTCCGGTCGGACGCCATGGGGATGAATACCTCCATGACCGTCATTCTGCCGGAGAAAACCGACCGCTCTCAGGTGCCGGTGGTATATCTGCTCCATGGGCTGGAGGACAACTGCACCGGCTGGGCGCGGTATACCAGCGTGGAGCGCTATGCCCGGGAAAAGAACGCGGCGCTGGTGATGCCGGAGGTTCAGCGAAGTTTTTACGCGGACATGGATCGAGGACTGCCCTATTTCACCTTTATTCACGATGAATTGCCGGAAATCTGCCGGGGCTTTTTCGGGTTCTCCGCCAAGCGGGAGAAGAACTATCTCATGGGTCTTTCCATGGGCGGCTACGGCACGCTGAAATGCGTGCTGCAAACTCCGGAACGTTACGCCGGGGCAGCGGCCTTTTCCGCAGTGGCGGATATCGAGGAATTTGTCGCCGTGCAGACATCGGCGGAGAAACGAGAGCTTCAGGCCGTGTTCGGTCAGTCTCTGGAAATTCCGGCGGACTGCAATCTGCTGACGTTGGCGGAAAAAGCGGATGCGGCGCAGCTTCCGAAGCTCTATATGGCCTGCGGCGAGCAGGACGCTCTGTACGCCGCCAATGTGCGGCTGGCGGACAAGCTGACGGCGCTGGGCGCGGACATCCGGTTTGAGCACTGGACGGGTATCCACAACTGGGAGTTCTGGGACGCGGCCGTTCGGAAAGCAATGGATCGTCTGCTGTAAGTCGAAAGGGAGAAACCAATGGACTTTATTGCAGGAGTAGACGGCGGCGGCACCAAGACCAAGGTAGTCTGCGCCTCGCCGGAGGGAAAGGTGCTGGATACCGCGGTGTTCGGCCCCTTCAATATGAACAGCATCGGCGCGGAGCGGTTCTCCGCGCTGCTGCAGGAGCTGTGCGCCTATCTGAACGGACTGGGTCATTGCCGGGCGCTTTGTATCGGCTCCGCCGGTATCAGCAACAAAGAAATGACCCGTATCGTGGAGACGGAAATGACCCGGGGCGGCATCGAGAACTGGAATCTGGTGGGCGATCAGGTGATCGCCCTGAATGGCGCATTGTCCGGCGAAGCGGGCATCGCCCTGATCGCGGGCACCGGCTCCATCTGCTTCGGAAAGAACGGGGCGGGGGAGTATGCCCGTTCCGGCGGCTGGGGACATCTGATCGGCGACGAGGGCAGCGGCTACGCTCTGGGCAGGGACGCTCTGGCGGCAGTTGCCCGCGCATGGGACGGCTGGGGCGAGAAAACCCTGCTGTCCCGGCTGCTGGCCGAGCAGATGGAACTGGACGATCAGAAGAAGATCATTTCCTACACCTACGGCGGCGACAAGAGCCGGATCGCGGCGCTGGCGCCCTTGGTGGAGCAGGCGGCGGGACAGGACGACGCGGTCGCTCTGGAAATCATCCGGGACAATGCCGTCAAGATGACCGGGCTGGTGGGCGCGGTGGCGCGGCAGCTGGGCATCAAGGCCGGAAAGGTCGCCATGCTGGGCGGACTGCTGGAGCATGACACCAAGCTTCGGGAGACCTTTGTCGCGGAAATGGGCAGGCAGTATCCCGCTCTTACCTGCACGGAGCCGGAGCAGGACGCGGCAGCCGGTGCGTTGATGCTGGCAAAAGAAATGCTGTGAGGAGACAATATGCATCCGATCGTAGAATGTATGGAAAAAGACAGTCGTCTCGTGGTGGGACTGATGTCCGGCACCTCGGCCGACGGCGTGGACGCGGCGCTGTGCCGGATCACCGGGCATGGAACGGCTTCCAAAATCGAGCAGCTGGGCTTTGTGTTTCAGCCATTTACCGGGGAGATTCGCCGGGAAATTCTGCGGCTGGCAATCGGAAACAACGCCTGCGCGGCGGATTTCTGCAAAATGAATTTTCTTCTGGGAGAGCTGTACGTTCAGGCGGTGGAGGCGCTTTGCGCTGAGACCGGCATCCGGGCGGAGCAGATCGACCTCATCGGCAGCCACGGCCAGACCTTCTGGCACATCCCGCTGCCGGAAACATACCTTGGACACAGCTTTCGCAGCACATTCCAGCTGGGAGAAGGCTCTGTACTGGCGCAGCGGTTTGACTGCCCGGTGGTGAGCGATTTCCGGGTCCGGGACGTGGCGGCGGACGGACTGGGCGCACCACTGGTACCCTACAGCGAGTTCCTGATTTACCGCAGCGAGACCGAGTGCGTGGCCTTGCAGAACATTGGCGGCATCGGCAATATCACCTGTCTGCTCCCGGCCTGTCGGCTGGAGGACGTGTTCGCCTTTGATACCGGTCCGGGCAATATGGTCATGGATGCGGTCTATACGGAGCTGACCGGCGGGGAAAAGACCTTTGACGAGAGCGGTGCTTATGCTGCCGGAGGAAAGGTGCATGAAAAGCTGCTGGAAATGCTGATGCAGGACGCTTACCTGAGCCGGAAGCCCCCGAAAACCACCGGGCGGGAATACTATGGCCCCGACTTTGTGAAGAAGATCATGGACTATGCCCGCAGGGAGAACATCTCTGGTCAGGATCTGATGGCCACGGTGACGGACTACACGGCGCAGACCATCCGCTACAGTGTGGAGCATTATTTCCCCCGGAAACCGGATAAGCTGATCATCGGCGGCGGCGGAAGCATGAATAAGACCTTGGTGCAGGCGGTTACCAGAGCGCTGCCGGAGTGCCGGGTCCTGACCAACGAGGATTTGGGCTACGACAGCAATGCCAAGGAGGCCGTGGCCTTCGCGGTGCTGGCCAACGAGGCAATTTTTGCCGGCTGCAACAACGTTCCCACGGTCACGGGAGCGAAGAATCCGGTGGTTATGGGGAAAATCAGCCTGTAGAAGCCTATGGAAAACAGAATTTAGGGTCTATCTGAAAACCGTCAACATGCCCAAACAGCGGGCCTTTTCCGCCTGCTGTACGCCATTTTTCCTTGCAATACACAAAGTATTCCTGCGAAAAAATGGCTTCATCAGACGAAAAATCCCTCGCTGTTGGTCATATTTCCGGTTTCCAGATAGACCCTAATAAAATGATTTCATCATTTTATTTGAGCTGTTTCACAGCAGACCGCCTGTCGGCGGTAAGAAATGTATTGACTTCGTTTTTTGCGGCAATGCCGCAGGCCGCAATCCTGCGGCCTGATAAAACGCTTTTAAGCGTTTTATCAAAAACTCGTATAAGGATTTTTGTTGACTGCCCCGTCCGGATTCGCTATGATTATCCCAAAAGGAGGGATCGTCATGGAGGACACGTATTTTATGGACGAAGCGCTTGCTCTGGCGCGGGAGGCCGCGGCGGACGGCGAGGTGCCGGTGGGCTGCGTGATCGTCCGGGGGGACACCATCGTCGGCCGGGGGCGCAACCGCCGGGAGACGGACAAGTCCGCCCTCGCCCACGCGGAGATAGAAGCCATCGGGGAAGCATGCCGGCGTTTGGGCGGCTGGCGTCTGTGGGAGTGTACCCTGTACGTGACGCTGGAACCCTGCCCCATGTGTGCCGGGGCCATTATCAACGCCCGCATCCCCCGGGTGGTCTACGGCGCTTCCGACCGGAAGTGCGGCGCTGTGGATTCGGTGTGCAGTCTGTTTTCCATGGAGTTCAATCATCACCCGCAAGTGGAAAGCGGCGTCCGGGAAGCCGAGTGCGGGGCGCTGCTGACGGAATTTTTCCGTAATCTCCGGATGGAACTGCGTTCCAGACCCAGATGGAAGCCGGGGAGTAATACATAGGGCAGCACCGCACAATTCGGCAAGAAGTCTCAGACAGGATTTTTGTTCCAATTCAAAGTTCCGAAAATGGAGGAATACTGTATGTATTTCCCATTTTCGGAACTGCGGAAGTGGAGCAAAAAGACGGCTGAGACTCGCAGACGCAATTGTGCGGTGCTGCCATAGGTTTTTCAGCGTCATTTTTCGACGCTGACGAGGTTTTTCGACATTACTTTACGTAAGGGGGGCGGCGTATGGGCAGCAGAGCGCTGCGGGTGGGCGCGGCGGCAATTCTTTGCGCCCTTACCCTGCGGCTGTTCGCTTCGGGACTTCCGGGGAAGCTCCTGTCGTGGCTGACAAGCCCGGATACCGCCGCATTCCTGATCTACTTAGAAACCGGACGAGACGTCCGGTTTTCGCCGTCTCAGGAGGCATTTTCGGTGGATTTCGTGGAATCTCCGCCCCCTGCGGCACCGGAACCCACCGAGCCGCCCCTTCCGTCCTTTTCTGACCCGGAAATGGTGAAGCTGTACTATGCCTGTTCCGTCAGCCCGGACATCGGAGCGCTGATGGAGCAGCCCCTGAACTGGGATCTGACCGGTGACCAGCCCACGGTGCTGATCCTGCACACCCACTCCACGGAAAGCTACACCCGCCACGGCGAAGCCTATACCGAGACTTCTTCCTACCGGACGCTGGACGACAATTTCAACATGCTCTCCATCGGCCGCCGGGTACAGGCGCTTCTGGGGGAAAGCGGCATTGTCGCCGTACAGGACACGTCCCTGCACGACTACCCGTCCTACAACGGGTCTTATGCAGACGCCCGGAAGTCCATCAAAAAACTCTTGGAGGAATACCCCACGATCCAGATGGTGCTCGACCTCCACCGGGACGCCTCCGGCGGGGCAAGCCAGATGCGCACCCTCGCCCATGTAGATGGCAGCGACAGCGCCCAGCTGATGATCGTCGTGGGCACGAATTACGATACATGGGAGGAAAATCTCTCCCTTGCGCTGAAGCTCCACGCCCAGCTGGAAACGGCCTGCCCCGGAATCACCCGCCCGTTACAGCTGCGCGGCCAGCGGTTCAACGAGGATCTGTCCCCCGGCGGTCTGCTGATCGAGGTAGGTGCCGCCGGGAACTCCCACGACGAGGCGCTGACCGCCGCCGGGGAACTGGCGAAGGCCATCATCGCGCTGGCGAAGGGCACTCAGCCGTTGGATGAAGAATAAGAGTACCGCACAGATTTGCTGGGTGGTCGTAAAACAGCGAATGGAGCGTATCGGTAACGATACGCTCCATTCCTGCGCTCGGCCACCTCTCCCATTGGGAGAGGCAAGAGGGTGCAGCTTTTTTAAAACAGATTCCACCACGACGCCCCATGCGCCTGCCCCATGGCCTCCACCTTCCGGGAAAGGGCGGCGCACCCGGCGGCGAAGTCGGTTTCCTCCCGGGCGGCAGCGTAGACCTCCACCTCGGCAAACAGCGCGTCAATCTCCTCCATGGGCGTGTGGTCGGCAAAGCAGGCACCCAGATGGCGGCTGCGCCCCCATGCTTCCCGCGCCTGAAGCATCAGCACTTCTCCCTGCGCCATGTCTCCCAGAAGCGCCGTCTTTGCGGCGTTTTCCAGATCCCTTGCGATTGGCTCATGGCACTTGGCCATGCCCCATGTGGCGGCAATGCCCCCGGCCAGCAGGACGAGAAGCAGAACGAATCCGATCCAACTGCGTTTCATCTGCCGTACTCCTTTCCCAGCCACACGACCTTGTTCCCGGCGTCCACTGTCAGCAGCAGGGTGTCCGCGATTTCCGCGCGGTGCTCCTGCAAAACCTGCTTCAGCCATGCTTCATCCTTCCCGGCTCTGCCCAGATTCTCTCTGGAAAGGAAGCCGTCCTCCACGATGGTCACGGGGAGGAACTGGGGCTTGGGGTGAATGCCCGCGTCCTTGGCACTGGCGGGACGCTCCTTGGGGAAGGGAAATACGGAGAGATTCCCGTCGGTTTCCAGAATGGCGTACTGCACGGCGGTGATGTCCAGCACGTCCTTTTCCCGCAGGTGCCCCGTCAGCTCGTCCAGCGTCACCCGGGTGCGGCGGAGATTGTCCTGCATCAGCTTCCCGTTTTCAATCAGGATCACCGGCTTGCCGCACAGCAGCTGCCGGAATTTCACGCTGTACAGGATCAGCCCGGACAGCACCAGCTCCGACCCCAGAACCGTCAATATCGGCACAAGCCCGGAATACAGGGGGATCGCCCCGTCCTGCATGGGAATTGCCGCCAGATTTGCCAGCAGCATGGTCACCACGAACTCCGTCGGCTCCATCTCCCCGATCTGCCGCTTGCCCATCAGCCGGACGCAGACGATCAGCACCAGATACAGCGCGATGGTGCGCACATAAGACATAATCAAAACCCGTCACCTCTTTGAAGTAGCTTCCCCAAAAGGCGGCGGGATATACGAAAATTCTCCCGGACGGCTACGCCATCCGGGAGAAAAATCATGCGGGAATATTCTCTTTCACAACGGCAACGCCGTCTACCAGATTCGCCATTTCCAGCGTACCCTCCACGGCCATCTGGCGTTCCATCAGGTCGGTGAGGATCACCATGCCGTCCCGGCACTCGATCTTCATGACGTTGCGCATCATGACCGTTTCGGGGGTAAGCTTGTTCTTATAAACGGTAGAAAGACACATTGTCTGTCCCTCCTTTACTTGGCCTCAAGGCTGGACAGCACAACGCTCAGGCGCATGTTGCCCTTCTCAAAGTCGGATACGGCGGCCATGACCTGCTCGTAAGCGGTGTGGTCGCCCGCCTTGTCCAGCTGGACGGCCAGATCGGCCAGCTCTTTGGCATGGGCGGCGTTGTGGCCGACCATGTACTTCATCAGCGCCACCAGCTCCTCCATGGGCGTGTGCTCGCAGGTGCTGGCGCAGGACGCGCAGTCCTGACCGCAGTCATGGGAGTGGGTATGCTCCGCGCCGTCGGCGTGGAGGTGGGCATGATCGTGGGGATGTTCGTGGTCGTGGGTATGCTCATGGGTATGGGGGTGGGTGTGGGCAACGCCGTCATGGGTATGCTCGTGGGTATGGGTGTGCTCATGCTCGTGGTCATGGCCGCCGGCCACATGTTCGGAATCGATATGCATAGGAAAAGCCTCCTTGTGTTTTTCTAATATTATACCCGCGGAAAGCGCATCTGTCAAAACATTTATTTTTGTGCAGATATCCCCCGGGAGGGCTTGCGAAATACGCAGAAAAAAGGTATACTATAAAAGATATGTTTCACCCGAGAAAGAGGGGCAAGACGATGACCGACCACACCCACGAATGCTGCGACGCCCATGACCACGACCACGAGCATGACCATGCCTATCTCCATGCCCATGGCATTCCCCACAGCCACGGCCATGTCCACGAAAATCAGAAGGCCGTACTGAACCGGCTGTCCCGCGCCATCGGCCATCTGGAAAAGGTGAAGCGGATGGTGGAGGAAGGGCACGACTGCTCGGAGGTGCTCATCCAGCTGGCGGCGGTGCGCTCCGCGCTGGACAACACCGGCAAGGTGATCCTGAAAGACCACATGCGCCACTGCATGGTAGACGCGGTAGCCGCCGGTGACGAAGATGCCATCGACGATCTGTGTCAGGCAATCGACAAGTTCATGAAGTAACGCTCAGGGGGTCAGGCGAATGCCTGACCCCCGTCATTATTTTTCTTTTTTGGATGTCAGCGCGTTCAGCAGGCTCACGCCCGCGATGATTACGCCGGTAACCAGGAAAACGCCCAGCATTCCCGTGCCAACGATGGGCAGAACGTTCATCAGATAATCCACATGCAGCTCCATTTTTAACCTCCTACCAGCGCCAGAATCAGGCCGCCCGCAATGACGGAGGCGATCTGGCCGGAAACGTTGACCCCGGCGGCGTGCATCAGCAGGAAATTCTGCTTATCCTCCGCCAGACCCATTTTATGCACCACACGGGCGGACATGGGGAAGGCCGAAATCCCCGCCGCGCCGATCATGGGGTTGATTTTTTCCTTCAGGAACAGATTCATCAATTTTGCGATCATTACGCCGCCCACGGTGTCCATCACGAAGGCGACCAGCCCAAGCCCCAGAATCAGCAGCGTCTCCACCCGCAGGAACTCCGCCGCATTCATCCGGGAGGCGATGGTCAGTCCCAGCAGGATGGTGATGAGGTTCGCCAGCACGTTCTGCGCCGTCTCCGACAGGGAATTCAGCACGCCGCACTCCCGGATCAGATTCCCGAACATGAGAAATCCGATCAGTGCCACGGCCTGCGGCGCGACGAGACCCACAATGACCGTCACCGCAATGGGGAACAGGATTTTCGTGGTCTTGGAGACGGGGCGGCCTTTGTAGGTCATCTTGATCTTCCGCTCCGCCTGGGTGGTACACAGCCGGATGACCGGCGGCTGGACCATCGGCACCAGCGCCATGTAGGAATAGGCCGCCACCATAATGGCCGCCGTGTAGCCGGAACCCAGCTGCTGGGCGACGAAGATGGACGTGGGGCCGTCCGCCGCGCCGATGATGGCGATGGAGGCCGCGTCGTTCAGTTCAAATCCCAGTAAAGATGCCAGTCCCAACGTGAAGAAAATGCCGAACTGCGCTGCCGCACCAAAGATCATCAGCTTTGGATTTGCCAGCAGCGGCTGGAAATCGATCATCGCGCCGATGCCGATGAACAGCAGCAGCGGGAACAGCTCATGTCCCGCGATGCCAAGCTCAAACAGGTGGGCGATGACCTCTGCTGCGCCGGAATTGGGCAGGTTTACCAGAATCGCGCCGAAGCCCATGGGCAGCAGCAGCGACGGCTCCATCTCCTTGACGATGGCGAGGTAGATCAGCACGCCGCCGATGAGCCACATCAGCACCTGCTGCCAGGTCAGAAACGTCAGGTTTTCCACAAGCACTTCCATAAATAAACTCCTTTGATAACGGTCAGGGGACATCCACGCCGCCTGAATTGGGGTATATTATACTGCGCCGACGGTAAAAATGGGGTAAAGCTTTGCCGGGCAGAGAAAGGCTCTCCGGAAAGGCCACGGCAGCCTTTCCGGAGAGCCTTTGTATTATTCGTCGGCGATGCGGTAGCCCACGCCCAGCTCGTTGATGACGTACCGGCTGTCCCCCGGACGGCAGCCCAGCTTCTTGCGGATGTTCGCCATGTTCACCTGTAATTTTTTCACGCTCCCGTCGTCCATGCTGCCCCAGACGGAGCGGATGATGGTGGCGTAGGTCAGCACCTTGCCTGTGTGCTGGCTCAGAAGCGCCAGAATGTTGTATTCCGTCTGGGTCAGGTGAACCGGGCTTCCCCCGACGCTCACCTGCCGCCGGTCATAGTCGATGACCAGATCGTCCACGGTGAACAGGTTGGAGGGCGCGACCCGCGCCCGGTTCCGGCTGGCGCGAAGCGCCGCCCGCACCCGCGCAAGCAGCTCCGCCGTCCCGAAGGGCTTGGTTATGTAGTCGTTGGCGCCCAGATCCAACGCGGAGACCTTGTCGTTCTCCTCCGTCCGGGCGGACAGGACGATGATGGGAACCGTGCTGAAAAGGCGCACCTGCCGGATAAATTCGCCGCCGTCCATGTCCGGAAGCCCCAAATCCAGCACCACCAGATCCGGTGTGTAGGAGGAGAAGATCAGCAGCCCCTGACGGCACCGCTCGGCAGTCAGTACCTGATAGCCGTTGGTCTCCAGAATCGTCTGGACAAAGCCCAGAATGCTCTGGTCGTCCTCCACGATAAGTACCTTATATTTGTTATTCCCCATTTTCGTCCTCCATTTCCAGCCGGAAGCCCACTTCGGTTCCGCCACCGGCCCGTTTGTTCGCCCAGATCTCGCCGCCGTGGGCTTTGATAATGGCGCTGCACACGCTCAGGCCGATGCCCATGCTGCTGCGGCTCTGGTCTGTGGGCGCTTCACTGCCCAGCATCCCCGTAAACAGCTTGGGGAGCTTTTCCTCCGGAATGCCGCAGCCGTCGTCCTCTACGTAAAAATACGCCCAGAAACCCTTAACTTCTACCCGAAGCCAGAGATTTTTCATGCCCTTGGCGTGGAAAACCGCGTTTTCCAGCAGATTCATCAGCACCTGAGAGATCAGCATGGCGTCCATGGGAATGCTGACGAATTCATCCGGAATCTCCACATGAACCTCCGTGTCCGGGTAGTGCTTGTGGAATTTCACCAGCACCGCGTCGATCAGCTCCTCCAGAACGGTGTCGTTCTTGGAAAGACGGACAGTGGAGGTGTCAACGCGGGTCACGGACAGCAGATTTTCCACCATCCGCACCAGCCATTGGGCGTCGGCGCAGACGTCCGACAACAGTTTGATATGGGTCTGCCGGGGCAGGGCGTCGTAATTTTCCAACATGGCGGAGCATGCGCCGTAAATGGAGGTCAGGGGCGTGCGCAGGTCGTGGGACACCGCCCGAAGGAGATTGCCCCGCATCCGCTCCTTTTCCGCCTCGGCCTTCATCTGCTCCTGCCGCTTGATCTGGGTTGTCATGGTGCTGGTCATGATGGACACCATCAGCATCACCACCGCAGAGGCCAGACACTCCGGCCGGATCAGGTTGAACGCCCAGTAGGGATAGGTAAAGGCGTAATTCACGGCCATGACGCTGGCCAGAGAGGAAACGATCCCCCAGAAATACCCCTGCGTCCGCCATGCGATCAGGAACACGCCCAGCACGAAGATCATGGGCGTCACGGACGGGATACGGAACCACTGGAGCAGCGCCAGATTCAGGGCAAATGCCGTCACCAGAATGACCGCCGCGTAAGCGAAGTCCAGAAAAACGCGCTTGTGCTGCTTCATCATGCTCACCTCTTTTATCTATTATAGCATTTTCTGTCGGAAAAACATACCCCGCATCTGGAAAAGTTTGGTATGCTGGCAAAAATTCGGTAAAGAAACTGTTCCGGTTCTTTGCCAGATACCCATTGACAAACGCCGCCGTCTTTCCTAAAATGACGGAAAAGGGTAAGGAGGCCGCGCCATGGGAAGAGCGTCTACGAAAAGCAACAAGAACCGCTACCAGCTCGTCCGGGAGGAGCTGGGGCTTTCCAGAGAAAAAGCAAGCGAGCTTCTGGAAGCGGTCACGCCGGAGCGCATTGAGAAGATCGAAAGCGGAAAATCCCTCCCCCATCCCGACGAGGTGCTGACCATGGCGGCAAAATACCGCCGTCCCTCCCTGTGCAATTACTACTGCTCCAACCAGTGCCCCATCGGGCAGGCGTATGTGCCGGAGATCGAGATGAAGGAGCTGTCGGCAATCGTGCTGGAGATGCTGGCGTCCTTGAACTGCGTCAACCGAGAAAAGGAGCGCCTGATCGAAATCACGGCAGACGGCAAAATTGAGGGGGAGGAAATCGACGATTTCATCCGGATTCAGGAGGAATTGGAGAAAATTTCCGTAACGGTGGAAACCCTGCAGCTCTGGGCGGAGAAAATGCTGGCAAACGGCATCATCGACCCGGAGCAGTACCGGGCGAGAAAGCAGAAATAACGTAAGCGCCGGAAGATTGAATGGGCGGCCGTAAAAACAGTGGATGGAGCGTATCGGTATCGATATGCTCCATTTCTTGCGCCAACATATCCAGCCCCTTGGCTCTCCCTCTGGGAGAGCTGTCACCGAAGGTGACTGAGCGGACTTTCCGCACCCATTTCCCCTCTCCGTCTTCGCTCCGCTCAGCCACCTCTCCCAAAGGGAGAGGCAAGGGGTGCTTGGGCGGTATAGGAATGCCCCCCATTTGCCTGCGCCGCTATTTTTCTTTTTGAGTGGAAATAGCCCCGTCTATTTTGCCACTGCCGCTATGGACGCTTCCCCGCGCCGGGGATATAATAAGGCCGTAAACAGACATCACGGCAAAGGGCGCACCCCGGAAAGTCTGTTGACACTTCACCGTATCTCTGATACAATGAAGTCACTATCATGGAAAGGAGATTATGATATGAAATCGGCTGCTTTTTTCTGGCTGGTGCTGCTGGTGGTGTTCCTGATCGCCGAGGCGGCCTGCCCGATCCATCTGGTTTCCATATGGTTTGCGCTGGGTGCGCTGGTCGCGCTGCTGTGCGCCGCACTGGGCGCGCCGGTGTGGCTGCAGATCACGCTGTTCGTGGTGGTGTCCGGCGTTCTGCTGGCGCTGCTGTGGCCGCTGGCAAAGAAATTCCTGAATTCCAAGGTCACGGCCACCAATGTGGACTCCGTCGTCGGCTCCGTTGGCCGCGTCACGGCGGATATTGACAATGTGGAGGCACGGGGTCAGGTAAAGCTGGGCGGCATGGAGTGGACGGCCAGAAGCACCTCCGGCGACCCCATCAGCGTGGGAACCGAAGTCCGGGTGGACAGAGTGGAAGGCGTGAAGGTCTATGTGACCCCTGTAGAGGCTGCCGTCACCGTCTGAGATCGTTAGGAAGAGAATCAATCATTACATGGAGGTTTTACTATGGGTTTTGTGATTTTAGCAATCATCGTGATCGCGTTCATTGTCGTCATTACCAACATTTCCGTTGTCCAGCAGTCCCGGGCTTACGTCATTGAGCGGCTGGGCGCGTTCCACAGCGTGTGGGGCGTGGGTATGCACTTCAAGTTTCCCTTTATTGACCGTATCGCCCGCCGGGTCAGCCTGAAGGAGCAGGTTCTGGACTATCCCCCTCAGCCCGTTATCACCAAGGATAACGTCACCATGCAGATCGACACCGTCGTGTATTTCCAGATCACCGATCCCAAGCTGTACGCCTATGGTGTGGAGCAGCCCATGGCGGCCATGGAGACTCTGACGGCCACCACCCTGCGTAACATCATCGGCGATCTGGAACTGGATCAGACCCTGACCTCCCGTGATGTGGTCAACACCAAAATGCGTTCCATTCTGGACGAGGCCACTGACCCGTGGGGCATCAAGGTCAACCGCGTGGAGCTGAAAAACATCCTGCCGCCGCAGGACATTCAGAACTCCATGGAGAAGCAGATGAAGGCCGAGCGTGACCGCCGTCAGGCGATCCTGCAGGCGGAAGGCCAGAAGAAGTCCGCCATCCTCATTGCCGAGGGCGAAAAGGAATCCGCCATTCTCCGCGCCGACGCTGAGAAGCAGGCCGCCATTCTGAAGGCTGAGGGCGAAGCCGAAGCCATCCGCAAGGTGCAGCAGGCGCTTGCCGACTCTCTGGAAATGCTGAACAAGTCCGCCCCCAGCGATCAGGTCATCAAGCTGAAGTCCATCGAGGCCATGCAGAAGGTCGCCGACGGCAAGGCCACCAAGATCATCATTCCCTCCGAGATGCAGGGTCTGGTGGGTCTGGCCAACGGCATCGTGGAAGGCACGAAGGAGTAAGCCATGGCAAGGCAGAGCGACCGCTTTGTAAAAATCTACTCTCAGGGCAGCTTCACCACGCTGCAGATCTGGGTAGACAGGGAGACCGGCGTGAATTATCTGTGGCAGTCCAGCGGCTACGGCGGCGGGCTGACGCCCCTCTTAAAGCCCGACGGCACCCCCGTCGTGACGCCGCTTTCCCCCGAATACGACAAATAACCGATATGCCCCCGCCCTTTTGGGCGGGGGCATATCCGTCTCTACACGCCAAGCATCCGGTCAAGTCGCCAGTCCAGCCACCGGTACAGCCCCATGGCCATCAGGGCGACCGGAATCCACAGCAGGGTAAAGGCGGGGCATATCTGCCCCAGAAAATTCCCGGGGCGGCCGCGGTAGTCCCAGATCTGGTAGTGCTGGTTCACCAGCAGTCCCGCCGCCAGCTCCACCATGGTGATGATCCCCGCGCCTATAACCGCCCGCAGCGGCCATGGCAAAACGGGCTGAACCAGCCCGAGCTGCCCGATGAGCAGGAAGCACACCCCGCCCGCCACGAACATGCTGATATGGCTGTACCCCCGCCAGAGCAGCTCCAACCCCACGTAAGCCCCGCCGCCGATGCAGAAGAGCAGACATTTCTTGAGAAAAGCCATGTATTTTCACCTCGGAGGAAGTATTGCCAAAAATTCCAGCAAAAAAACGAAAAAATGTCTTGACAATGACCGCCTGTTCGGATACAATAATAAAGCTGATTTCGGCGGTGCCGAAATCCTTTGACCACATGGCGGCATAACTCAGTTGGTAGAGTAGCCGGTTCATACCCGGTATGTCATCTGTTCGAATCAGATTGCCGCTACCAGGCCCGTTGGTCAAGCGGTTAAGACACCGCCCTTTCACGGCGGTAACATGGGTTCGATTCCCGTACGGGTCACCATGACAGAAAACACCCTAGGACTTGTTTCTAGGGTGTTTTTATTGGTTTTACCGCTTTATTCTGAGAACTCAGAACTTTTCCGTGGTAAAATATTTTTATGAATTATGGATTTTTGGCACACATAATACAGTTTTTGGATGCAAATTTGACACGCCATTTGACACGAAATTTGCCACGCTTACCGCTTATACAGCCCCTGCACCACTCTGACGTTCTCCGCCCGCTCAATATCCCGCTTGTGCAAGTACTCATAGACGGCCATCATGGCCGCAGGCGGTTCGCCCTTTTGCTTGCGGTATTCCTCAATGTGGGAAACAACGGCCTTGTGCAGGGCGTTCATGTGGTTCATTTCCTCCCCGCTCAGCCTGTAAAACAGGTCTGCCAGCTCCGGGTCGTCGTGCTTGTATTCCACGGCCAGCTCTGCGTAGGTGTGCGCGTCTTCCAGCTCGTCCTCAATATGCTCCATCAGCAGTTTGATTTCTCTCATGGCTTACGCCTCCTTTATGTATCTCAGAAGCTTGTCAACCTCTGCCCGGTCAAAGGACAGCTTGCCGACAAACGGGATGTCAAATCCCTAGGCTGCAGTAACGTCTTAGTCAAAGGGCAGTTCCCCATTGCCGCACTGTCAATATATCGCAACATTTTCCGTACAGAAAAGGCCGCCCCGGGAATTTTCCGGGGCGGCCACATTTTATTTGCCTGTCAGCGGCGCAATCAGAATGCGCACTTCTCCGCGATATAATTCTTCAGCTCGGCAATGGGGATACGCACCTGCTCCATGGTGTCCCGGTCGCGAACCGTGACGCAGTTGTCCGCAGGGGTGTTTTCGTCGCCCACAGTCTGGAAGTCCACGGTGACGCACAGCGGCGTGCCGATTTCGTCTTCCCGGCGGTAGCGCTTGCCGATGGAACCGGCGTCGTCAAAGTCCACCATGAAGTCCTTGCGCAGCTCCCGATAGATCTCCTCGGCCTTGGGGCTGAGCTTCTTGGACAGGGGCAGAATGGCCGCCTTGTAGGGCGCCAGCGCCGGATGCAGGCGCAGCACGGTGCGCACGTCGGCATTGCCCTTCTTGTCGGTGCCCACCACTTCCTCGTCGTAGGCTTCGCACAGGAACGCCAGCGCAACACGGTCGCAGCCCAGAGACGGCTCGATAACGTAGGGAATGTAATGCTCGCCCTTCTCCTGATCGTAGTATTCCAGACTCTTGCCGGAGGCCTCCTGATGGCGGCCAAGGTCGTAATTGGTACGGTCGGCAATGCCCCACAGCTCGCCCCAGCCGTTGCCGAAGGGGAACTGATACTCGATATCGGTGGTGGCGCGGGAATAGAAGGCCAGCTCAGCAGGCTCGTGATCCCGCAGACGCAGGGAATCTTCCTTGATGCCAAGAGACGTCAGCCAGTTCTTGCAGAAGTCCTTCCAGTAGGCGAACCACTCGAGGTCGGTGCCGGGCTGGCAGAAGAACTCGCACTCCATCTGCTCAAATTCCCGGGTACGGAAGGTGAAATTGCCGGGGGTGATCTCGTTGCGGAAGGCCTTGCCAACCTGACAGACGCCGAAGGGCAGCTTGCGGCGGGTGGTGCGCTGGATGTTGGCGAAGTTCACAAAAATGCCCTGCGCCGTCTCGGGACGGAGATAGCAGGTGGAGGCGGTGTCCTCGGTGACGCCAATCTGCGTCTTGAACATCAGGTTGAACTTGCGGATGGCGGTAAAGTTGTGCTTGCCGCAGTTGGGGCAGACCACGTCCTCGTGGCTTGCGATGAAAGCGTCCATCTCGTCAAAGCTCATGGCGTCCACATTGACGCTCTTGCCGGACTCGGCGGCCTCGATGAGCTTGTCCGCCCGCTGACGGGAGCCGCAGCCCTTGCAGTCCACCAGCGGGTCAGAGAAGTTGCCCACGTGGCCGGTGGTGACCCAAGTCTGAGGGTTCATGATGATGGCGGCGTCCAGACCCACGTTATAGTCGGACTCCTGCACGAACTTTTTCAGCCATGCCTTTTTCACGTTGTTCTTGAATTCCACGCCGAGGGGGCCGTAGTCCCAGGAGTTGGCCAGACCGCCGTAGATTTCGGAACCGGCGTAGACATAGCCCCGGTTCTTGCAGAGGTTCACGATCATGTCCAGTGTTTTTTCGCTGTTTTTCATTGTATTTCCTCCAAAAATGGTTACTTATGGGGTGAAAACTCATTATACACGCTTCTTGTCCAAAGGTCAAGCTTCTTCCGCACGGAAAGATTCTCCCAGATCGCCGATCATCATTTCGTAGACCTGATTCCCGATATCCACGGTGGTCTTGCCCTTCAGGTTCTCCGCCGGGATCACGTCCACCAGATGCAGCTCCACGTCGGTGGGCTTCAGATGGGTGACGTTGTGGAAGATCTGCCGGGTGTTCTGGATGGTGCATACCACGATGGGGACATTCGCCTTCTGGGCAATCTTGAACACACCGCTGCGGAAATGGTGGAGCTTGCCGTCCTTGCTGGTGTAGCCCTCGGGGAAGACGGCGACAGACGCTTCGTCGTCCTTCAGCAGCTGGATGCACTTGATAATGGTTTTCAGGGCAGCGCGGTCATTTTCACGGTCGATGGGCTGGCAGAGAATTTTGTGCATGACCTTGCCCACGACGAACAGCTTCTGATTCTCCTGCTTGGTGACAAAGGCCAGCTGGCTCTTTGGGAAGCAGTGCAGCAGCACACAGGGGTCGGCGATGAACAGGTGGTTGCACACCAGCACGAACCGCCCCTCGGTGGGAACCTTCTCCAATCCCGTCGTATGGATGCGCACCCGAAGCAGGCTGACCAATGCGTCAATGTACACCTGCGTGACCCTGCGGTAAAACGGGCTGTCGTGCTCCTGAGGCTTGTCCATGTCCACGAAGGCGCAGACCAGACACAGAAAACCAAAGGCTGCCAGCGTAAGAACCAGAAACGCCCCGACGAACAGCGCCGGGAGCCACCAGAACGCCACCCCGCCGCAAATACAGATCAAAACCGCCGCAACCGCGGACACGGCGGCAATTCCCTTCAACAACATGGTTTTCCTCCCAACCTGAATCTTAATCCCATTATACTCCGATTTTCCGTGTGAAACAAGAAGAAATTCTACACAAAGAGTTTTTTTACAAAGGGCTGGAAATTAGGGGAATAGACTGGTATAATAATGAAAAAAAGTGCCGGGGCAGCCTGCTGCCCCCATTTACCGGATATTTGTGTCCATGGAGGATTCCGCTATGAAACAAACATGCAAACAAAACCGTCTGCCCATAGTCACCGTCGTGCTGGGCTGCTGCGCGCTGATTCTGCGGCGCGTGCTTTACGCCGTGGCCGTGGACGTGAAAAATCTGCTGCCGGTGAATCACCCACTGGAAATCGTCCTGTGGGTTCTCACCGCGATTGCCGCCGCGTGGATCATCGCTTCCGTGTGGAAGCTGGACGGCTCGGCGAAATATGAGGATAATTTCCAGCCCTCCCTGATGGCCGCCGTGGGGCATTATATTGCCGCGGCGGGAATCCTGCTGACGGTGCTGCTGCCATGGTGGATGGAGGGTCGGCTGCTGCTTCTGCGCCGGGTGCTGGGCGCTGCGTCGGCGGTGGGGCTGATCGTGGCCGGACGCTGCCGCAGGGCGGGGAAATGTCCGCTGTTTCTGACACATCTGGCTGTGTGCGCCTTTTTCGTCGTCCATATGCTGGGCAATTACGGCATCTGGTGCAGCAATCCCCAGCTTCAGGACTGCTGGCTGGACCTGTCCGCCAGCGCGCTGATGGCGCTGTTTGCTTTCTACGAAGCCGCCTTTGACGTTGGTCTTGGCCGGCGGCGGATGCAGCTGGCCACGGGGCTGATGGCCGCCTATCTCGGCTGTGCGGCGCTGTCCGGCTCCGGCTATCTGATTCTGTATTTCGGGTGCGCGGTGTGGGCGCTGACCGACCTGTGCAGCCTGACGCCCAAGCCCAAACAGGAGAACGCCGCATGAAGCTCCCCTCGTATGTTTTGGAATGCCTGAACGCGCTGGAGGCTGCCGGATATCCTGCCTACGTGGTGGGCGGCTGCGTGCGGGACGCCTGCCTTGGCCTGCAGCCCCACGACTATGACATCTGCACCGCCGCCGTCCCTCAGCAGACTGAGGCGGTCTTCGCCGGGAAAAAGCTGGTGCTGGCGGGAGAAAAGCACGGCACCGTAGGCGTGGTCACGGCGGGGGGCGTGGTGGAGATCACCACCTTCCGCACGGAGGGCGCGTACCGGGACAATCGGCACCCGGACTGGGTGAAATTTGTGGACAGCGTGGAAGACGACCTTGCGCGGCGGGACTACACTGTGAACGCCATGGCCTATTCCCCCACCCAGGGCTTTGCCGACCCCTTCGGCGGCCGGGTGGATTTGGAATCAAAAGTGCTGCGGGCGGTGGGCGACCCTGTGACCCGGTTTCAGGAGGACTCCCTGCGAATCCTGCGAGGAGTGCGGTTCGCCGTGAAATACGGCCTGAGCGTTGACCCGGCGACGGAGGACGCCATGGAGTCTCAGGCGCAGTTGATGGACAATCTGGCGGAGGAACGGGTCTTCGACGAGTTATGTAAACTTCTCCCACTGGTCAGCGCGGAAGATTTATGCCGCTTTGCCCCGATCCTGGGGGCTGTAATTCCCGAATTGCAGCCCATGATCGGCTTCGACCAGCACAGTCCCCACCACGCCTACGACCTGTTCACCCACACTGCCCACGTGACGGCGGGCGTCAGCGCCGATCTGACGCTGCGCTGGGCGGCGCTGCTTCACGACACCGGCAAAGTCGCCACCTTTACCCGGGACGCCACCGGCCGGGGGCATTTTTACGGCCACGCCCAGAAGAGCGCGGAGATTGCCGACGGCGTTTTCCGGCGGCTGAAAGCCCCCACGGCTCTGCGGGAGCAGGCGGTGCTGCTCATCGGCCAGCACATGGCACTGCTGACCCCGGATAAGAAGCTGCTGCGCCGCCGGATCAGCCGTCTGGGCTGGGACACGCTGGATAAGCTGCTTCTCTTGCAGGAGGCGGACATGGGCGGCAAGGGCACCGGCGAAGCGGAGGAACCGGATGTGTTCCCGGAAATCCGGGCGGTTCTGGCAGAAATTCGGGCAGAGAACGCCTGCCTGACGGTAAAAGATCTGGCGGTCAACGGAAACGATCTTCTGGCGCTGGGATATCAGGGAAAAGCCATCGGTGAGACCCTGAACGCCCTGCTGGAAGGGGTGCTGGACGAGACGCTGCCAAACGAGCGTCAGGCGCTGCTGGACAGGGCGGGACAGGAAATAAAAAATGACGGGATTCCCTCGGAATGAACCGGGGGATAAAACGGACATCGAATTATATATTGAGGAGGCTGCAATCATATGAACATTGCCATTGTCACGGGAGCCAGCTCCGGCATGGGGCGGGAATTCGTCCGTCAGCTCAGCGGATACGTTTCCGTGGATGAAATTTGGGCGGTCGCCCGCCGGGCGTCGGCTCTGGAAACCCTGAAAGCCGAAGCAAGCGTCCCGGTTCGTCCCATCGTGCTGGATTTGCTGGAAGCATCCAGCTTTACGGAACTGGAAGCCCTGCTGGAATCCGAAAAGCCCAATGTAAAGCTGCTGGTCAACGCCGCGGGCTTCGGCAAATTCGGCGCTTACCGGAAGATTCCCGTGGAGGACGACTGCCGCATGATCGACCTGAACTGCAAGGCGCTGCTGCTCATGACCCGGCTGTGTGTCCCCTACATGCAGCCCGGCAGCCACATTCTGGAGCTGGACAGCCTGTCTGCCTTCCAGCCAGTGCCGTACATCACCACCTACGCCGCCACCAAGGCTTTCGTCCTCAGCTACAGCCGCTCCATGAACCGGGAGCTGAAAGCCAAGGGCATCCGGGTCATGGCCATGAACCCCGGCTGGGTGAAAACGGAATTCTTCAATCATGCGTTCCAGACCAACGCCGACAACGAGGTGCGCTACTTTAACCGCCTGTACGAGGCGAAGGACGTGGTCAAAACCGGCCTTAACGACCTGTACCACTCGAAAAAGGACTGCTCCATCCACGGCTTCCCCGTCAAATTCCAGGTGTTCCTGGTGAAGCTGCTGCCCCACAGCCTGGTGATGAACACCTGGCTTAACCAGCAGAAAAAAGCAAAGAACAACAAGGGGCTTACGACGAAATGAGGAAGGGGATTCCTGCCCTCCTTCTGACTCTGTCGCTGCTGCTCTGCGGCTGCCGGCTTCTCCCGGAGCGGATCCCCCCTGCCGGCCTCACCGTCCACTTTATCGACGTGGGGCAGGCGGACTGCGCCCTGCTGGAAAGCGGCGGGGAGTACATGCTCATTGACGGCGGCAACCGGGAGGATGGCCGACTGGTCGTCTCCTACCTAGAGCAGCAGGGCGTGGAGGAGCTGGCCGCCGTGGTCTGCACCCACGCCCACGAAGACCATGTGGGCGGTCTGCCCTCGGTTCTGGCGGTGTATCCCACCCACGCCGTGTATGCCCCCACAAGAACCTATGCTTCCAAGGTGTTCGACGATTTCGTCTATTACGCCGACCAGCAGCGGCTGGAGATCACCATTCCCTCCCCCGGCGACAGCTGGACGCTGGGAGAAACCTCCGTCACAGTCCTCGGCCCGGTGCAGTCCTACGCCGACCCCAATGACACCTCCATCATTTTGAGGGTGGAGTACGGCGACACCTCTTTCCTGTTCACCGGGGACATGGAGACCACCGCAGAAAACGACATGCTGGACTACTGGGGCAGCCGGATGTCGTGGGAAACGGACGTGCTGAAGGTGGGGCATCACGGCTCCGACACCTCCACGGGCTACCGCTTTCTCAACGAGGTAAGCCCCGACTACGCCGTGATCTCCGTGGGCAAGGGCAACGCCTACGGTCACCCCCACGAGCAGCCCCTCTCCCGGCTGAAGCAGGCGGGCGTCACCATTCTGCGCACCGACGAGCTTGGCACCATCGTCGCCCGCACGGACGGCAAAGAGGTCACGTTCACATGGGACAACCAGTCGGCGAACCCGGAAAATGCGGAGCCTGCCCAGCCGGTGCAGTTCATCGGCAACGTCAACTCCCACAAGTTCCACGCCCCCGACTGCGCGAACCTCCCGACGGAAAAAAACCGGATCATCTTCGACACCTACGAGGAAGCGATCGACGCGGGCTATACGCCCTGCGGAAGCTGCCTCGGGTGACGGACGCAAATACGCCCCTGACACAGACATCATGACTGTGTCAGGGGCTTTCGCATGCAGCAGTGGTAATTATGCACGAAAAAGTATATTAAAATTTGTAAATATGCTATAAAAGTAGGATTTCTTTGCGTAAAATCAGTCTCTTAATTGTCAATTCGCTTGACAAATTACCGGGTAAATGGTACAGTAAAACCAGAGCAAGACCGGGGTTCCCGGATTCATTTTATATTAACAAAGGAGAGAAAACCATGAAGCGTTCCGAAGTCAACAAAGCGCTGCGGGAGCTGGAGGCCATGTGCCAGAAATACCGCTGCTACCTGCCCCCCTTCTGCCATTTTACCCCGGAGGAATGGGAAACCAAAGGTCACGAATACGACGAAGTCCGGGACTGCTGTCTGGGCTGGGACATCACGGACTACGGTCAGGGGAATTTCGATAAGATCGGATTCTCCCTCATCACCATCCGCAACGGCAGCCAGACCATGCGGGAAAAATACCCCAAGGTCTACGCCGAGAAGCTGCTGTTCCTGAAAGAGGGACAGTATTCCCCCAACCACTTCCACTGGTACAAAACCGAGGACATCATCAACCGGGGCGGCGGAAACGTGCTGATCCGGGTGTACAATTCCCACCCCGACGAGTCCATCGACTATGAAAGCGATGTCACCGTCCATACTGACGGCAGGACTTACACCGTCCCCGCCGGAACCCAGATCCGCCTGACCCCCGGCGAGTCCATCTACATTCAGCAATACCTGTACCACGATTTCGAGGTGGAGCCGGGTACGGGCGACGTGCTGCTGGGCGAGGTCAGCCAGTGCAATGACGATGCCAAGGACAACCGCTTCAACCCGCCCATGGGCCGCTTCCCGGCCATCGAGGAGGACGAAGCGCCCTACCGTCTGCTCTGCACCGAGTACCCCGCGGCCAAGGACTGAGTGGGTGCGCACGATGATCGACGTAGTAGCGCTGGGCGAACTGCTCATTGATTTTGCGGCAAAGTCCACGGACAGCGCCGGATACCCCACCATGGCCGCCAATCCCGGCGGCGCTCCCGGCAATTTCCTGGCCGCGCTGAACGCCTACGGCAGAAAGACCGCGTTTCTGGGCAAGGTGGGAAACGATGCCTTCGGCAATCTGCTGCTGGGGACGCTGAATGCCGCCGGAATTGAGACGAAAGGCATTCTGGTGGACGACAGCGTGTTTACCACGCTGGCCTTTGTGACCTTCGATGAAAGCGGCGACCGCTCCTTCTCCTTCGCCCGGAAGCCCGGCGCGGACACCCAGCTGCGGTGGGAGGAAGTGGACAAGTCCCTCATTGACGAGGCCAAGGTGTTCCACTTCGGCACTCTGAGCCTGACGGACGAACCTGTCCGCACGGCGACCCAGAAGGCGGTTGCCTACGCCAAAGCGCAGGGGAAGCTCATCAGCTGCGACCCCAATCTGCGGCTTCCCCTGTGGCCGGACGGGGACGCGGCGAAGGAGCAGATGCTCTGGAGTCTGCGTCAGGCGGACGTGGTGAAGATCAGCGACAACGAGGTGGAATTCCTCTGGAACTGCACCCCGGAGGAGGGCGCGGACAAGCTGCTGACGGAATTCGGCGTGTCCCTCGCCATGGTGACGCTGGGGCCTGGCGGCTGCCTGCTGAAAACGAAGACGGCGGCTTTCCGCGCCGTCTGCCCCAAGGTGCATCCCGTGGACACCACCGGCGCGGGGGACATCTTCGGCGGCAGCGCCATGGCAAGGCTGCTGGAGCTGGACAAGCCCGTCAGTGAGCTGACGAAAGACGACCTCAAATACATCGGCAGCTTCGCCGCCGCGGCGGCCAGCCTGTCCACAGAGCATTCCGGCGGCATTCCCAGTATTCCAGAAATGGACGCGGTTCTGAAGGCAATGGGATAAAATCTTGACCCGGGGCGACACGTCCCGGGTCATTATAGCTATGAAATTGAGGGGATTCCAATGACGCAGAAGCCGCGCAATGCCGACTATACAAGAGAATACAACCGCAAGGCAGTTCTCCGCATTCTCCGCCGTCAGGCCATGAGCCGGGCAGAGTTGGCGCGGGCTACGGGTCTGACACGGGCGGCGGCTTCTTTGATCGTGGAGGAGCTTCTGAACGCAGGCGTTGTGACGGAACTTGCCCCCCAGTCCGCCGGACGGGGACGCAGTGCCACACCGTTGGCTCTGCTGGAGGACAGCTATTATGCCCTTGCGGTGGACTTGGCCAGAAAGGGCTGCACGGTGGGACTGTGCGATATCGGCGGCAACCTGCTGCAATGCCGGGAGCTGCCGGAGCAAAGCGACATGACGGACGCCATCGCCGGGGCGCTTGCGTCCCTGCTGGAATCCGTGGACAGGTGCAAGGTGCTGGGCATCGGCATCAGCGCCCCCGGCCCGCTGGACTGCGAAAACGGCCGCATTCTCAATCCGCCCCGGTTCGAGCGCTGGCACGGCATGGACATCGGCAAACGCCTGTCGGACGCGCTGGGGCTGCCCGCATATCTGGAACACGACGTCTGCGCCATGGCGCTGCATCAGCGAAGCACTGGGCAGAGCCGGAACTTTATGCTGCTGTTCATTGACATCGGCATCGGCGCGGCCATTGTGTCCGGCGGGGAGCTGCTGGGGAATTTTACCGGCGAGCTGGGTCACACCACCATCCGCTTCGACGGGCGGCTGTGCGCCTGCGGCAACCGGGGGTGTTTGGAAACCTATGCCTCGATCCCGGCGCTGCTGGAGGGTTCCGGCTTCCGGGATTGGTTCGACCTCGTTAACCATGCGGACGAGCCGGAAGCCCGGCGTCTTCTCGATCAGGAGGCGGTCTACCTGTCGGCGGGCTTAATCAACCTGCTGAATCTAATCCCCGTGGACAGCATCTACCTGGCCGGGGACATCTGCTGCCGGCACGAGCTTCTGGCCGAGCGTCTCCGGCGGGAGATCGGCGGAAAAGCGCTGTACCGGGACAGAAATGAGACCCGCATTTTCCCGGTGGCGGATACCCCCAATATGGGCGTTCTGTCGGCAGCGGAAGTGGCTTTTTCGAGATTTTTTACGGTATAAGCAGAGAGATGACCAGATTGGCCGCCCCCGCCATCAGCATGATCAGAATAGGGCTGAGCTTCGTCTTCCGCAGAAGCAGAAACGCCGCGGCGAACAGAGCGACCATATTCCAGTTCGTTCCGGAAAGGCGGATCGCGCCGCTCCAAAAGGCGTTGCGCAGGATCAGCATCCCCGCCGAAGCGATCATGGCCACCACCGCCGGACGCAGGGAGCCGAGAACGCTCTGCAATACCGCGATATTGCGGTACTTTAGGTAGAGCTTTGCAATCAGCGTCACCAGAATGCAGGCGGGGAGAATGCAGCCCGCAGTAGCCACCAGCGCTCCCGGAACACCGGCGATTTTCGTTCCCACGAAGGTTGCGGAGTTGACGGCGATGGGGCCGGGGGTCATTTCCGCGATGGTCACAAGATCGGTAAATTCACTCATGGACAGCCAACCGTGTTCGGTGACGATCTGCGCCTGAATGAGAGGCATGGCGGCGTAGCCGCCGCCGAAGCTCAGGGCGCCGATTTGCAGGAAGCTGAGGAACAGCTGTAAATAGATCATTGGGCGTTCCTCCTTTGCAAAATCACGGTGCGGATAACGCCGATGACGATACAGGACAGAATGACGTATACCACATTGATTCGGAAAACGTAGGTAGCGGCAAACGCGGTTAACATAATAACAACGGAGATCACGGATTTCTGCTTCAGGACGCCGCCGCCCATGTCGATTACCACGGAGGCGATGACCGCGCCCACACCGGCCTGCATACCGGAAAGGACGTTGCTGACGATGTAGTTGTCCCGGAACAGCTCATAAAAAAAGGAGATCACCGTAATAATGAGAAACGGCGGGATGATGGTTGCGATAATGGCGGTGACGGCGCCCAGGACCCCCGCCAGCTTGAAGCCCACCACGATCGCCCCGTTGACGGCGATGGCGCCGGGGGCGGACTGGGCGATGGCAATGAGATCCAGCATCTCGTCCTCCTGGATCCAGTGCAGCTCGTCCACAAATTTCTGCTTCATCAGCGTGACAATGACGTAGCCGCCGCCGAAGGTAAACGCGCTTAAATACAGCGTGGAGAAAAACAATTTCGCCAGAATTTTCTTTTTGTCAGTCATACTTCTACCTCCTCATGCCCCCAGTTTACCAGCACTTGACTTATTTGTAAAATAGAATTATTATATGAAATATATAATAAAAACGATATGAATGGAGTGAACGCCATGACGCTGCGGCACATGAAGATTCTGGTGGAGGTTTACCGTCAGAACAGTGTGACCAAGGCCGCTCAGGCGCTGCACCTGTCCCAGCCCTCGGTAAGTCTGGCGCTGCGGGAATTGGAGGATTACTACGGCGTGACGCTGTTCGAGCGGGTGGGACGCCGGATATCCCCCACGGAGTGCGGCCGAGAATTTTACGGCTACGCCGTCCATGTGGTGTCGCTGATGGATGAGCTGGAAACCCGGATGCGCAACTGGGACGCCATCGGCACCGTCCGCATCGGGGCGACGGTCACCATCGGCACCTATCTTCTGCCGGAGTTGGTGCGGCAGTATCAGGCGGAATTCCCGGCGCTGCACGTAGACGTGCAGGTATGCCGCGCCAGTCAGGTGGAGCAGCTGGTTCTGGACAACCGCATCGATCTGGGGCTGATCGAGACCCAGACGGAGCACGAAGAGCTGGTAACCGTCCCCTTTTCCCGGGACGAGCTGCAAGCCATCGTGCCGCCGGACTCCCCGCTCGCGGGGCGGGGGAAAGTGACCATTCAGGAGCTGGCGCAGTTCCCCTTTCTGATGCGGGAGCCGGGAAGCGCCGGGAGAAAGGCGCTGGACGGGTATCTCGCGCTGCACCGGCTCTCGGTGCAGCCCGCTTGGGAGAGCGTCAGCACGCAGGCGCTGATCAAGGCCGTTGTGGAAGGGCTGGGCGTGGCGGTACTGCCGAAGCTTCTGATCCAGCAGGACGTCGCCAGCGGCAATGTGGTGCCGCTTACGCTGAAAGAGCCGCTGCGGCGAACTCTGAATATTGTCTACCACAAGCGGAAATACCTCTCCGAAAGTATGCAGCGCTTCATCGCGCTGTGCCAGGAGACGGGGGAACAGTAAATGACACGGTGCAGTCCCGGTAAAAGGGACTGCACCGTGTTTGACTCAATGCATTTCTTCGATATGGTAGATGTAATCCAGCGAGGACAGCGCCTCGATGATCTCCACGTGGGTCTTGTATTTCTTGAGTTCCTGCGAGCAGATGGTCAACGAAACGGAATACACACTCAGCCCGGAACCGGCGTAAGCCTGATTGGCTTCGATGTCGTCGATGCGCAGGCCCAGACGGCGGCTCACCGTGACGAAATCCCGCAGATACGAGCTGCTTTTCAGCTCCATGTGGACTTCAAAATGGTTGGAGCGGTTTTTCAGGTACGCTTCAAAGGCAGGGAAGCCCGCGAGGATACAGAGCAGGAAAACGTACACGATCAGCGTCAGGGCATACAGCCCCGCGCCGGTGGCGAAGCCCAGAATGCAGCAGCTCACCAGTCCCGCCGAGGTGGTCAGTCCCTTGATCTGCCCCCGGGAGGAATAGAGAATGGAATTGGCGCTGACGGAGGTGACGGCCAGCAGCGTCGCCGCCGACAGCAGCGGCAGCTTGCAGCCCAGAAGCACGTATACGTATTGATCCAGCAGCATGGACACGGTGGCGGAGAAGGCCGCAAGCACGAAGGTGCGCAGACCGGCGCTGTGCCGCTTGCTGGAGCGCTCACAGCCGATGGAGGCCGCCAGCGCCACGATCAGCGCGATGCGCAGGAGTGCCGAGCCGAGATTCAGTCCCGCGCTCCAGGCACCAAGCAGACCCGCAATGGGATCCTCTATGGACAGTAGTTCCTTCATTTCCGTTTCCTCCCCGGCATGGCGGTGTTGGCTTTCCCCGGCGTCCCGAAGAACGCCTCCATCTGGGCGGAATGCTCCGCCGCGGCTTCGGTGAATGCCTGTTCGTCCTCGTAATAGGGGTTGTTGTGCTTGGGCAGCTCCTGCTGAATGGCCTGAATCCGCTCAATCAGCAGCTCCACCTCAGACTTTGGCGGCTGCCCCGGCTCCGTAGCCGGAATGGGCGCAAGGTCTTCCAGCTTGTTGGAGTAGGAGCCGGACAGGTACAGCGACAGCTTGGCGCAGGCGGGGCCGATCAGTTCGTAAAGCACGCTGGACGCCAGAATGATGGTCTCCAGTGCGTTGCCCACCTCGCCGCCCAGCGTCCGGGCGCCGGTGGCCGCCAGACCGATGGCCACGCCCGCCTGGGGAATCAGGGCAAGTCCCAGGAAATTGCGAACCTTTTTGTCCTTTTTCGTCACAAGGCAGCCCAGGAACGCACCGGCATACTTGCCCACGATGCGCACCAGAAAATAGAGGATGCCGACCACCACCAGCGGCGTTGTGCCGATGCTCTCGGAGTTGTCCACCAGGGCATCCAGGTCAAAGTTCAGACCCGAGCGCACGAAGAACAGCAGCAGAATGGGGGGGCTGAAATAGTTGAGCTGCTGGAACAGCCGCTTGTCGTCGGTGAGGTTCATGTAGACCATGCCCATGGACATGCACCCCAGCAGCGGGGAAACGTCCAGCATGGCGCAGATGCCGCAGAAGGCGAACAGCAGGGCAATGGAGACGATGAGCCGGTTATCCGTGGAGCGCTTGTGGAGCAGCAGCTTCAGGAAGAAGCCGAAGCCCCCGCCCAGCAGAAGCACCAGCGCGTTGACAGCCAGGGGTTTCAGCACGGCACCGGCATGGAACGCGCCGGTGGCCGAAGCCAGCGCCACGGAAATGGCGATGCTGTAGGCAACCAACCCCACCACGTCGTCCAGCGCCACCACCTGCAAAAGGGTGTCCACGAAGTCGCCCTTGGCGTGGGTCTGGCGGATGGTCATAACGGTGGAGGCCGGTGCGGTGGCCGAAGCCAGGGCGGCAAGGACGATGGAGAAATTCAGCTCCAGTCCCAGCACGAAGAAGGTGATGATAAACACCAGCACCGAGGCGAGGATCGCTTCAAACACCGTGATGATCATGACCTTTGCGCCGCTTTTTTTCAGCGTGTCGAATTTGAAGAATTCGCCGGTGCTGAAGGCGATAAAGGCCAGCGCGATATCGGCGATAAAATCCATGCCGTCGATCACATTTCCCGGCACAAGGTTCAGGCAGTAGGGGCCGATCAGGATGCCCGCCACGATGTACGCCGTGACGTTGGGCAGCCGCAGCCGCTTGGTGACGCGGGTGGCCGCGAAGCCGCAGATCAGCATGAGCGCGATGGAAACGATAATCACGGAGACGGTATCCGTAATGTGCAGCTTTTCGTAAAATGGAGTCAGCAAGGGACAACGCTCCTTTCAATATAGTTGGTATGGAGAGGTTCAGCCGCAGGAAGACAAAGCGCGCCGCAGACCGTTCCTGTTGAATTTTTATATGATACACACAAACGGAGAAAAAATCAACCCTTATTTTTTGGAATAAATGATAAATTTCAAAATCACCGCCGGAACTGCACTGCCGGGGGGAAAAACGAACGCCCGATATCCCCCCGGGGGGCTTCTCAAATCGTCGAAAGGGGGATACAATATCGGAAAACCAACTTGGGAGAGAACATCATGGAAAACTGCGCCATTGAAGATAGGGTTGTACGCTACTGGACGATACGGTCTCATGACTTTGGAGCCGTGCGGAAAAACGAATTGGGGAGCATCATGGGGCGGCGCTGGCAGGAAGAACTGGAAGCGCGGCTGCCTGAAAGGTCGCCGCTGAACATTCTGGACGTCGGCACCGGCACCGGATTTTTTGCCATTCTCATGGCGCAGCTGGGACATAAGGTGACGGGCATCGACCTGACCCCCGCCATGCTGGAGGAAGCCGCCGCCATGGCGGCAGGTCTTGGGCTGGACATTGCCTTCCGGCATATGGATGCCCAGCAGCTGGATTTCCCGGACGGCACCTTCGATGTCGTGCTCAGCCGGAATCTGACGTGGACGCTACCGGAACCGGAGAAAGCCTACGCCCAGTGGCACCGGGTGCTGAAACCGGGCGGGCTGCTCCTGAATTTCGACGCGGACTACGCGGCGAACGTGCGCAGCGAAAGCACCCAGAACTGCTCCGTAGCGCCGGACAGCCCCTACGGCCATGTGGGCATGACGGAAGCGCTGGTGGAGGAAAACAACGCCATCACTTTGGCGCTGGACGTGGGGCAGAAGCGGCCCGCGTGGGACGAAGCCGTGCTGAAAAAGGTCGGGTTTTCCAACTGTCAGACAGACTTGACGGTAGGCCGGCGGGTGCTGGGGGCGGCTGACCTTATCCACGCGCCCATGTTCGGCGTGTTTGCGCAGAAATAAATATGATTCCGGACGCCGCGGGGCTGAAAAGCCTGCGCGGCGTTGTTTTGCAGTTTTTCCATAAATTTTTATCGATTTGCAACCCCCAGGGGGGCTTCCGCCGACCTTTTTCGTGTGCTAGTATATGTCCATACATATATACAAGTTCCCAAAATTCCCGCCGCTGTCCTGACAGTTGGCCGGGTACAGGAGGATTTCATATGAACCGGTTTGCTACTTATGAGGAAGAAAATATCCACTACTGGACGCACCGCGCCCCCGGCTACTCCGGTGTAAATCAGGAGGAACTGGCAACTGACCAGAAGCGCGTCTGGGGACGCACCATTCAGGAACGGATCGCCGCCCGTTTTCCGGGACGGAAGCCCGGCTCCATCCGGGTGCTGGACGTTGGCACCGGCCCGGGCTTTTTCGCGATCATTCTGGCGAGAATGGGTTATCAGGTGACCGCCGTGGATTATACCGCCTCCATGCTGGAGGAAGCCCGGCGCAACGCGGGTGCTCTCGCGGACAAGATCGACTTCCACCAGATGAACGCCGAAGAACTGATGTTCGCGGATCACAGCTTTGACGTGCTGGTCACCCGGAACGTGACATGGAATCTCCACGACCCGGAGAAGGCCTACAGCCACTGGACACGGGTCCTGGCTCCCGGTGGGCTGCTGCTGAACTTCGACGCCAACTGGTACCGGTACCTGTGGGACGAGGAAGCGGAACTGGGTCACAAGCGGGACCGGGAGAATCTGGCCGTCTCCGACGTGCGGGACGAGAACGCCGGAACGGACGTGGACGCCATGGAGGCCATTGCCCGGAAGACCCCCCTGTCCCGGCAGCACCGTCCCCAGTGGGATCTGCGTGTCCTGAGCCGCTTCGGCATTCAGGCGAGCGCCGACGAGAACATCTGGCAGCGGGTCTGGACGAAGGAGGAGCGCATCAACAACGCCTCCACGCCCATGTTCCTCATCGAGGGGCGGAAAGCGGGACTGCTGGAAAGCTGAGGAAGCACTGGCTTCCTAAAGGGGATATCCATTTTGAACAAATATATAGGCAAGCGCTTTTTGCAGCTGATCCCGGTGCTGCTGGGCATTACCTTTCTGTCCTTTGCCATGATGCGCGCCGCAGGCAGCGACGCCATTATCGAGCTGTACGGCGACAAGGGCGCGGTAGCCCAGGAGATCATCGACGCCAAACGGGCGGAGCTGGGGCTTGACCAGCCCTTTCTGACGCAATATGGCGCATGGCTGAGAGGGCTGCTGACCGGCAATATGGGCGTCAGCTATGTTTCCGGGAAGGATGTGTTCGGGACGTTTGTGTCCAAGCTCCCGGCGACGCTGCTGCTGACGGCGCTCTCCATCGGGGCGACCGTGATCATTTCCATTCCGCTGGGCATCTGGGCGGCGGTGAAGCACGATAAATTTACAGACTATGTTCTGCGGTTTTTCAGCTTCATCGGCAACAGTTTGCCGAACTTTTTTGTGGCGCTGCTGCTGATGCAGCTGTTTTCCATAAAATGGAAGCTTCTGCCCGTCATTTCCGGTGGGACGACGGTGCAGGGCGCGATCCTCCCCACCCTGACGCTGGCCATTGCCATGTCCGCCAAGTATATGCGGCAGGTCAGAGCCGCGGTGCTGGAGGAACTGAACAAGGACTACGTTCTCGGCGCGGCGGCAAGAGGCGTGCGCAGGAGGGTGATCCTGTGGAAAAGCGTCCTGAAATCCGCCATGCTCACCATTCTGACCCTGCTGGCGCTGTCCATCGGCAGTTTGCTCGGCGGCACGGCCATTATTGAAAGCATCTTCATGTGGGACGGCGTGGGGAAGCTGGCGGTGGACGCCATCACCATGCGGGACTACCCCCTCATTCAGGCTTATGTGGTCTGGATGGCGATCATTTACGTGATGGTGAATCTGGTCACGGACATTCTCTACCACGTCCTCGACCCGAGAATCCGACTGGGGGTGCAGGCGGGATGAAGACCGTAAAAACCTCCATAGGCACAGTCAGGCGAAACACGGTGAAAGCCCGCCTGATTCTTTTTTCCGTCCTGGCAATCGCCCTGATTGTTTGCTCCTTCTTTTCGGAGTACCTGACGCCCTATGACCCGTACCTCCAGAATCTGGACATCGCCAAACAGGCGCCTACCAAAGCCCACCCTCTCGGAACGGACCGGTACGGACGGGATATGCTGTCCCGGGTCATTGCCGGAAGCCGGGCGAGTATTTTTTCCACGCTTCTGCTGGTGGCCGTCATCACGACCCTGGGTACGGCGGTGGGCGTGACCTGCGGCTGGGTCGGCGGCCTGACCGATACGGTGCTGATGCGCGTTTCCGACGTGTTTCTGGCGTTCCCCGGTCTGGTGTTCGCCCTCGCGGTGGCGGGGGTGCTGGGCGGCGGGTTGCAAAACGCCATTATCGCACTGGCGGCGATCTCGTGGCCGAAATACGCCCGGATCGCCCGAAGCCAGACATTGGCGCAAAAAGAAACCCAGTGGATGAAGGCCGTCCGGCTGTCCGGCAACAGCGCGGCAAAGATCATTTTCAGGCACATTCTTCCCAACATCATCGGCCCCGTTCTGGTCACAGCCATGCTGGACATCGGGACTATGATGATGGAGCTGGCTGCGCTAAGTTTTCTGGGGCTGGGCGCGAAACCGCCGATCCCCGAATGGGGCAGCATGATGAGCGACACCAGAAGTCTCATGACCACCTCCCCGTGGATCACCTTCAGCCCCGGCATTGCCATTTTCCTTTCGGTAATGACCTTCAACCTTCTGGGCGACACCATCCGGGACTACGCAGACCCCAAAAGCCGGAGGTAGAACATGGAAACCTTACTGAGATACGAGCATGTGGACATCGCCTATCTGGGGCTGCCTGCCGTGGAGGATGTGAGTTTTTCCCTGTCCTCCGGCGAGATCTTAGGCATTGTGGGGGAAAGCGGCAGCGGCAAATCCACCCTGATCAAAGCGGCTATGGGTCTGCTTGGCAGTGAAGGCCGCGTCACCGGGGGGAGCATCCGGTACAAGGGACGTGACCTCACCGCGCTTCCCCAAAAGGAATTACGCAAGCTCTGCGGCCCGGAGCTGGGCTATATCTTCCAGAGCGCGGGCAGCGCTTTCTGCCCCATCCGCACGGTGGGGGCGCAGCTGTATGAGGCCATGCGGGAGCATGGCAGAATTTCCAAGGCACTGTTTGAAGAACGCGCGCTGGAAATGCTGGCCAAGCTGGGCTTCGAGGATGGAAAACGGATTCTCACAAGCTACCCCTTCGAGCTTTCCGGCGGGATGCAGCAGCGGGTGGGCATTGCTGCCGCCATGCTGTTAAAGCCAAGCGTTCTCCTTGCAGATGAGCCGACCTCCGCGCTGGACGTGACCTTGCAGAAGCAGGTGGTGGAGGAAATGCGGATGGTGCGGGACACCTTCGGCACCGCCATCGTCCTCGTTGCCCACAATCTGGGCGTCATCGGCGCCATGGCCGACAACGTGCTGGTGCTGAAGGACGGAAAGACCGTGGAATACGGAAAAACCGGGGATGTTCTGGCAAATCCTCAGGCAGACTATACCAAGGCGCTTCTTGCCGCCGTGCCCCGGCTCCGGAGGTGAAGACATGGAACCGATCCTGAAAGTCAGCGGCCTGACCAAAACCTTCTCCCGGCAGGGGCAGGCGGACTTTACCGCCGTGAAAAATATCAGCTTTGACTTGTTCCCCGGCGAGTGTCTCGCCATCATCGGGGAAAGCGGCAGCGGCAAAACCACCGCCGTCAACATGATCGCCCGGCTGGTGGACGTGACCTCCGGCTCCATCTTTCTGGACGGCGAGGACATCACCCACCTGAAAGGCAAGCCGCTGCGGGAGGTCTACAGAACCATGCAGATGGTTTTCCAGACCCCGGCGGATTCCTTTGACCCCCGCCGCACTTTAGGCGACGGCATCGGCGAAAGCCTGCGCAACGCCGGACTTTCCCGAAAGGAAACTCGAGAAAAAGTGGAAGCCCTCCTGAAAAACTGCGGCCTGCCCCCGGAATATGCCGGCCGCTACCCCCATCAGGTCAGCGGCGGACAGTGTCAGCGGGCGGCGATCGCCCGGGCGTTGGCCATCGCGCCCCGGCTTCTGATCTGCGACGAAATCACCTCCGCGCTGGATGTGACGGTGCAGAAGGAAATTCTGGAGCTGCTGAACACCCTGAGAACCCAACAGGGGCGCGGCCTCTCCATTCTCTTTATCTCCCACGACATTTCTCTGGTGCAGCAGTTCTGCGACCGGGTACTGGTGATGTACCGTGGCGAGATCGTGGAGGAAGGCACCCCGGATGAAGTCATCCGCAATCCCCAAAACGATTACACCAAACGCTTAATTGACAGCGTATTATCATGATGTTATGCCGTGACGTCCGGCAGGACATAAATATTGACTACGAAAGGAATCCATCATGAGAAAGATCATTTCTCTCCTGCTGACTGCCTGTCTGGCAGCTGCTCTGCTGACCGGCTGCGGCGGCAAAGCTCCCGAGGGCGGTACGGCAGCCAAAAAAACCATGGTCATCGGCGACACCACCTTCAACTCCGAAAACTGGGAAGAAACCGTTGACCCCCACCGCACCTACAACGGCTGGGCCTGCATCCGCTACGGCATCGGAGAAACGCTGGTGCATTACACCGACGCCATGGAGCTGGAACCCTGGCTGGCCACCGACTGGACAAACGACGGCGGCTGCGTCTGGACGATCACCCTCCGGGATGGCGTAAAATTCTCCTCCGGCCGGGACATGGACGGCGAGGCCGTAAAGCAGTGCCTGAATCACCTGCTGGAAAACCACGACCGCGCCCCCAGCGACACGAAGATCGTGGACGTGGCCGCCGACGGTCAGGTATTGACCGTCACCACCAGCGAGCCCAATCCCGCCCTGATGAACTATCTGGGCGACCCCTACGGCTGCATCATCGATGTGGACGCGTCGGATTTTGAAAACGGCATCGTCGCCGGCACCGGCCCCTACGTTGTAAAGGAGCTGGTCACGGACGACCATCTGACGCTGACCCCCAACACCCAGTATTGGAACGGCACGCCCAAAATTGACGAGCTGACCATCCGCACCCTTAGTAACGGCGACACCCTCTCCGCTGCCCTACAGGCCGGGGATATTGACGCCGCCTACGGCATGGCCTATGAGGCTTACCCCAATTTTGAAAACGGCGGTTATCAGTTCTCCGCCATCCAGACCTCCCGCGCCTTCTTCGGCTCCATGAACATGACCAGTCCCATTATTCAGGACACCGCCGTCCGCAGGGCAATCGCCATGGGCATCAACAAGGAGGGCTTCGTGAAGACCCTTCTGGACGGCCACGGCGTCGCGGCCAACGGTGCGTTCCCCGATGGCTTCTCCACCTTCGGCGGCGAGAACGTCACGGCGGAAGCCTACGACCCCGAGGGTGCGAAGGCGGTTCTGGAGGAAGCGGGCTGGGTGGATTCCGACGGCGACGGCATCCGGGAAAAGGACGGCGTGAAGCTGACCGTCCGCTGGCTGACCTACCCCTCCCGTCAGGAGCTGCCCCTGCTGGCCGAGTCCGCCCAGGCGTCCCTCAAGGAGATCGGCATTGACGTGGACATCAACTGCACCGCAAACCGCCGGGAGTTTCTGGCGGACATGGGCAGCTGGGATATTTACGCTTCCGCGCTGGTAACAGCTCCCTCCGGCGACCCCCAGTATTTCTTCACCACCTCCTGCGTTCCCGGCATGAGCTACAATTTTGGCGCTTATGACAATCCGGAGGTCACGGCGCTGATCGAGCAGCTGTCCCGGGAATTCGACCCCGCCAAGCGGGGCGAGATGGCGGTGACGCTTCAGCAGATGATTCTGGACGACAACGCCTACGTCTTCTGCTCCTTCCTGCAAATGAACATGATCTCCAAGGAAAACGTCAAAAACTACACCGCCCACGCCTGCGACTACTATCAGGTCACGGTTGACCTCGATATCACGTAAAAGAACCCCCTCGACGAACGCCTCCCTTTGTGGTACAATACCTGCAAAGGGAGGTTTTCCTATGCAGCCGAACAACATAAAAGCGCCCCTGTGCGCAGGATTGCTTGCCCACGTGTGAGCGGGTGGAGGAGTACCACATTTTTACAGCCCTGAGAAGTATGGATTTCTCAGTGCTTTCTTTGCATTTTGGGGGTATATTGACTTCAATTTATACTTTGCGGAACAATCGGCATTGCCTTATTTTTGGTAGAAGATGGGGCAGAAATAATCGTAGAACCCACGATGTTGCCCTTTTTCACCGAGACTATCCCCAAATTTGTGTAAACCTCCAATGTGGTGTATAACAGGAGCACCACATTGGAGGTAATTTTTATGAGCAGCAGAAGCAAGCGTTCCCCCGAAGAGAAGGCCCGCCGAGAAAAATTCGGGAACTTCTTCAACTCAGCAACATCGAAAGCATGGAAGATATCCAGAGCCTGTTCAAGGAGACTATTGCCGAATTTATGGAAAATGGTCTTGATGCTGAACTGGATAATGAGCAGGGTTACAGCAAGTACGATTACAAACACAAAGAAACGGATAACAGCCGCAATGGCCACAGCAGCAAGACCCTTCGCACCAGTTTCGGCGATGTGGAGGTTTCTGTGCCCAGAGATCGGAAAGGCAAGTTTGAGCCCCAGCTTCTGAAAAAGAATCAGACCAGCATCAGTCAGGATATCGAGGAAAAGATTCTGTCCATGTATGCCAAGGGCATGAGTACCGGTGATATTGAGACGCATATCCGGGACATCTACGGCATTGAGGTCTCTGACGCCACCGTGAGCCGTGTGACGGACAAGATCCTGCCTGTGGTCAAAAAATGGCAGCAGCGGCCACTGGAGAGCATCTACGCCGTTGTTTTCCTGGATGCCATCCACTATCATGTCCGCAGCGAAGGGCAAATCGTAAAGAAGGCTGTGTACATCGCCATCGGCATCAACCTGGATGGCAAAAAGGATGTTCTTGGAATGTGGGTTGGCGAGAATGAGAGTGCCAAATATTGGGCCAATATTCTCAACAGCCTGCGAAACAGAGGCGTTCAGGATATTTTCATCGCTTGTACAGATAATCTGACCAGTTTTTCCGCAGCCATTGAAGCAGTGTTTCCCAAGACGGAACCAGAACTGCATCATCCACCAGCTCCGAAATTCCAGTAAGTATGTCAGCTATAAGGATCTGAAAGCACTCATGGCCGATTTGAAGGCTGTATACGCAGCGGTGGATGAAGCAGCTGCCCAGGATGCTCTGGATGTTTTCTCCGAAAGATGGGACAAGAAATACCCCAAGATCTCCCAGTCCTGGAGGTCCAACTGGCCGAATCTGAGTACCTGTTTCAAATGCCCTCAAGAAATCCGCAGGCTGATCTATACCACCAACGCAATTGAGGGGTTCAACCGGTAGCTCCGCAAGGTGACGAAATCCAAATCCGTATTCCCTACGGATGACAGTCTGCTGAAAATGCTGTATCTGGCCATGATAGACATTACGAAAAAGTGGACCGGACGTCGGCAGGACTGGCGTATGATCCATGCAAAAATGGCGGTCTATTTTGAGGACCGGATGCCGCAGTAACAGAAAACCGCATGCATATCAAGGGTAAAATGAACAGCGGCACGGCAGCCGCTGCCCTTGACATACATGCAATTTTCTGTTAATACTGTAACCAAGGGGTGGTGTCAATGCCACCACCCCGAATATCTTATTTCGCCCTATTTTACGCCATTTATTGGAGTTTACACAGAATTTGGGATACACCCTTTTCAGAACGAGGCCACGCTCCATGAGCACCGCTACGACCTACGCGAACAGTTTTTCCTGTAGCCTATTCCGAATCAGCAAATTACAGAAACGGGCCAGGGTATCCCCGTCCGGAACCTGATTGCTGGAATCAACGCCGCAGCATGGTCTCCAGCGGATTGGGTTTGTTGCCGCGCTCTCCTTTATAATAGCACGGCTGAATCATGGCAAGCCATTCCTTCCGTGGGACGATCCGTTCAATCTGGCTGAGAAATTCTTTTTTCTTCGTCCGCACCTGCACCAGTTCATCACTGAATGCGGAAATTGTTAGTTGTTTATCCATGTGTTTATTATATCACACTTGGTAGGATCTGGCACTTTTTCTGCGGTATTGCCCTATATCTCTTCCCGGAAGATTCCAGATGTCTGCTCATTGCTTCAATCATGCCATCTAACCTGTCCGGCATATCTTGCTTTAGCCTGTCGTACCGCTTGACGGCTATGGGCTTCTTGTGCTATTCTGTTCATGAGAAGTCTCCTCTTTGTGTTTGGTGGTTTGTGGTGAATTCACTATACCACATTGAGGTTGACTTCTCATCTTTTTTGGTTCACATCATTTTAGCACATACAATTTTCTTGATATATTCTTAATGTCATTACTTGATGTTTGTAGGAAAATGTGCTATAGTTAATCGCAAAGAAGCTATACACAATGAATTTCTGGAAGTTATTATATCGGTTTCGCGAAATCATTTACCCAGACTGGTAAAGAAAACTTGAATCATTATGCTCTGTGATTCATGTATCAACGGTGATGCCCAGCGCATTGGGCAGATTACATGGATGTTCTATCTGAAAGTATCCGTGGCTTATTTCCACCCCGCTAAGAAGGACCTGATGGTGCCAATCAGGTCCTGAAAGAGGAGAGCTCACACAGGCTCGTCAATTGGGCATCTGATGAAGAGGGCGAATTTAATGAGATTCTGTGTCAGGATTATAAGAGTTGCTATCTGTGTACCTTCTACAGCACAAATGCCCAACTTGAGAAATAATTGACATTGATTTACCATGATGACGGTGCCTCTCGGCTGGAGTATAGTGTCAGGAGCCTGTTCATGGTAATCGAACTGCTGCGGTGGCGCCCGGATCAGTCCAACCAAAAGTCACACTATGCCCTTAATCCTGGTTCCTATCGGACTTGTCGGCCAAGACAGCGAGCCAAGGCTGCTTGCTCCGACTGCGTAATAAAGGGTCCCACATCAGTATGACGCCACTGCATCCCCTAGGCGCGTCCAAAGCGCAATCGCCGAAGGCGGCTCGCGCGCAAATAGGCTGCGGATTATGCTTGCGATACAATGATGCTGTTGAAGGGGCTGGAAGAACAGCTCTTTTGGGGAGGAATAGAAAACAAGGCAGTCATAGGCCATCATATTTCATTATGTCAAGAAAATGCTGTCATACTTTTTGCACCGCTTACCCTCAATTTCAGCAAACTGCGGGCATCAGGCCTTGACATGCAAAAATACGTATTGAAATACTAGAGAAAAAATTATATTACTGAATGAAGCACTGCAAAGTGGTGGCATTCTATCGCCGGGGAGGAAAAATGGAAAATAACCTCAGTGTCAAACCGAAAAACAATACGATGCAGACAGTTGACCGTGCCCTGGATCTGATCGGCTATTTGGCCAATGCACGAGATGGCCTGACTGTTGCCGATCTCAGTCGCCTTTTGCAGATTACCAGAACCACTACCTATACGGTTCTTAACTCCCTGATGAATCAGGGATATGTTGAGCAGGTTCAGAAAACCGGAAGATACATGATCGGCTATCGTTTTTTTGCCATTGGTTCTGTTTACCAGTATCAATTTCCTTTTATTAGTATTGCTAAAAAATATCTGAACCATCTGGATCCGCGTTTTCAGGTAAACATCAGTGTGCTGAAGCCTCATATGCAGCTTTTGATTCTACTGGCACGAGAATCTGCATTTGTCCCCAGCATCAATCCTATCCGGATTCGTCCGGCTTATGCCTGCGCATCCGGCAAGATGCTCTTGTCCTATCTGTCAGACCGGGAGCTGGATGCCCTGCTGCAGAATACGGAGTTCCATAGCTTCACTGCCAGCACCATCACCTCCCCGGATCAGCTGTGGCAGGAAATTAACAGAATCCGCCAGCAAGGATATGCCAAGGAGACGGACGAAATGATTCTGGGACGCGGATGTATCGCGTTTCCAATTCTGGATGCTTCCCAGAATGCTATCGCTGCGATCAGTCTGTCCGGAAAAACGGAGGCACTTGAAAGTGATAATGCCCGGCTGATCGGCGTGCTGCGGGATGTGGCTTTTGCTGTGTCCACCGAGTTGGGCTATGACATAGTGACCAGCAAAAGACGCCGGAACCGGGTGCCCTTCTGACGGGCGCATTCCCGGATACCAATTGCATACATGTACATGACGCGCAGTCCTAATTTATTTAGGCTGCGCTTTTTTTGCACCCGGAATGACCGAAACCGGTTACAGCACCTCCCGATGGCACCCGCAGCCGGAGAGGAGACTTCTCTGCGGTTTTCCGTTCCCCTTCCCTGTGCCGGAAGAATAAGTGCATTTTTGGCTATTGTTTTGCTATTGTACAGATTATCTTTACAAGCAAAAATATTATATGAAAAGTTGAAAAGTATAGATTGACAAATGGAAAGTTATTAGTTATTATTATTCAAAAAGCAAAGAACATTCATGTATTCGTTTGTGAAAGATGATAAAAAAGAGATGGTGATATCTCCCAGAGGTGGAAAGCTATGGTTCGTCTATGTTCGCGCCTGAAAATACATTACGCATGGGTCATTTTGACCGGTTGCTTTCTGCTGAGCTGCAGCGGCACAACCATCCTGGTCAACTCCGTCGGTATTTTTATTAAGCCGGTCAGCACTGCAATGGGATTCTCCAGAGCCAGCTTTGCCCTGTTCTATACCTTCTCCACTCTGGTGGCTACCGTTATGGCGCCAACTACAGGACTTCTTCTGAAGCGTTTCGGTACCAAGCCGATGGTGATGATCTGCACCGTTGGTGCCGCAGTCACAATGTTTTCTTATTCCTTCTGCCAGAAGCTGTACCAGTTCTACATATGCGGCTGCATTGCAGGACTGTTCACCGGCGCACTGATGACCATGGGTATCTCCGGCCTCATCTATCGTTGGTTTGCAAAGAAGAAGGCCCTTGCCATCGGAATTGCGTTCTCCGGTTCGGGCTTCGGTACCATGCTGCTGAACCCGGTGCTGAGCCGCACGATTGAGACAGCAGGCTGGCAGACGGCTTTCCGGCTTTTGGGCGTGCTGCTGTTGGTGTGCAACCTTCTTGGGGTGCTGATTTTCGTGATTGACCGGCCTGAGCAAATCGGATTGCTGCCCTATGGTGCAGAAGCTGGTATTGAAAAGGATTCCGGCGCCGCAGAGCGCAGCATTTGTCAGAAGGAGGCGCTGAAAATGGCTCCCTTCTGGACTCTGTGTGTAGCCTCCGCTATGGCCGGCTTCATCGGCACAGGTATCCAGCAACACATTCAGGCATACTTTACCGATATCGGTTATACGGCAGACTATTCTGCCTACGTTTTTTCCGGCGTAATGCTGATACTGGTAGCCGGCAAGCTGATTCTGGGCGGCTTTATCGATAAGCTGGGAATCCGCACCGGCACAACGATCATCTGCCTACTGCTGAGCTTTTCCGCCTTTGTCCTGCTGGCCGGCAGGCTTCCCTGGATGCCCTGGGCTTTTATCCCCCTGTTCGGCGGAGGCTACGCTATTTTGTCAATCCTGCCTACAAATCTGACCCGTACCCTTCTGGGTGCTGCGGATTACAGTGCCAACTACGGTGTTGTGACTCTGTTCCTAAACGCCGGAATGGCTTCCGGCTCTCCGTTCTCCGCCTTTGTATTTGATTCCGCAGGCAGTTATAAACCGGCGTGGATTATTTACGGAGTTCTTTCCCTGATCATGCTAGCAACATACCACTGGGCCATAAGAAAATTCCGCCAGTACGGCTGAAAACCCATATCTGACAAAACCGCAGGCAATCTCTAAAAACTGTTTTTGGCGTTTTGGGTGAGAGATTTTGTTCCGTCAAAAGTTTCTAAAATCCTGGAATACTTGGTGTATTGTGTGGTTTTAGAAACGCATTGATGGGGCAACAGATCCGCTCAAAACCCAAAAGGACAGTTTTTCGAGGTGCCCTACAGACAATACAACGCAGAATAGGAGCTGATATCCGTGTACGGAACATTTGAAGAACTATTTGCAGCACAGAAAAGCTCCGGCCCGAAGCGGCTGGTGGTTGCATGTGCAGACGAGGAACACACCCTGCAGGCGGTGAGTATGGCGGCCCAGGAGGGTGCGGTGATCCCCATTCTGGTGGGCCCGGAGGATCGGCTTTCCCAGTGTCGGCTACCTGGCCTGGAAAAAGCGGTGATTGTTCACGCAGACGGAGAGCAGGATGCGGTGAATAAAGCTGTGGCAATGTGCCGCCGCGGTGAAGGCGATATCCTGCTGAAGGGTCTTGTGGAGACCGCCGTGATCCTGCGGGCCGTTGTGAACAAGGAAACCGGCCTTTGTGCCCAGGGCGTTCTGTCCCACCTGACTCTGGCGCAGATTCCCAATTACAGAAAGCTTCTGGGCGTGACGGACTGTGCACTGTTGACTTATCCCAATCTAGAGCAAAAAAAAGCGGCCATCACCAACGCCGTCCGATTCCTGAACAGTCTGGGAACCGATCCGGTGAAGGTGGCCGTGCTGGCCGCCATTGAAAAGGTAAATCCCAAGATGCCGGAAACCGTGGATGCCGACCTGCTCAAGCAATGGTGGGCCGCCGGCGCAGCAGAGGGCTGTATCATTGAAGGCCCGATGTCCTACGATTTAGCAATGCGTCCCGGTGCGGCCAAGGTCAAGCACTTTGACAGTCGGGTGGCAGGAGAGCCCGACCTGTTGGCAGTACCCAATATCACCGTTGGCAATGTGCTGATCAAGTCCCTGACCTGCTCTGCCGGTGCCGTCAGCGCCGGCCTGATTCTGGGCGCTACCGTTCCCATTGTGGTAACCTCCCGGTCTTCCACCGTAGCAACCAAGGCTGCATCCATCCGCCTGGCAGCAGCCATGTAAGCTGAAAGGACGAGCTAATGAAAGACTATTATGTAATGGCTATCAATCCGGGCTCCACATCCATGAAGTTCGCGATTTATGAGAACGAAACCTGCATCATCAAAAAGCAGTATAACTATGTTCCAGAGCAGATTACCCGGTTTGGACTGATTATTGAGCAGCTGGACATGCGCCGGGAGACCGTGGAGCAGTTCATCCGGGACATTGATTTTGATATGAATCAGTTGGATGCAGTCGTAGGGAGGGGCGGCGTGGTGCCTCCTTTGCAGAGCGGCGCATACCGGGTCAACGACCTGTTGCTGGATCGGCTGTCCAACCGTCCTGCGGGCCAGCACGCTTCCAACCTGGGCGGCATTCTGGCGTACGAGCTGGCCCAGCGTCTGGGAATTCCAGCCTACATTTATGACGCGGTTTCCGTCAGTGAAACCAAACCGCTGGCCTGTCTGACCGGCGTAAAGGGCTTGGCCCGGCAGAGCCGTCTGCACGCGCTGAACATCCGGGCAACTGCCATTGCCCAGGCCGGGAAGCTTGGTAAGCCCCTGGATTCTATGAATCTGCTGGTGGCACATCTGGGCGGCGGCGTGACGATGGCTATGGTGGAAAAGGGCAGGATGACGGATATTCTGCTGGATGGAGAGGGCCCCATGTCTCCTGAAAGGGCCGGACGATGCCCTCTGTCTTCCCTGATTACTTACTGCATTGCCAACCAGATTGACTACAAGATGCTGATGAAACGCATCCGCGGCGGCGGCGGCTTCGTGGCACTTTTGGGAACCAACAGTGCCCTGGAGGTGGAAAAGATGATCGACGAGGGCAATGAATTCGCTTCTCTGGTGTATGAGACCTTCGCCTATCAGGTTGCCAAATCCATTGGTGAGCTTGCAACCACCACCTGCGGCAAGGTGGATCGGATCGTATTAACCGGTGCGCTGGCCCATTCCCGCCGACTGGTGAACTGGATTACCGATCGAGTGCAGTTCATTGCTCCCGTGGAAGTTATGCCCGGCGAGAATGAGATGAATTCTCTGGCGATGGGTACCCTGCGTGTGCTGAGGGGAGAAGAACAGGCCCACGAATATGACAGGGCTACCGATGAATGGAAAATGGAACAGTCCGTTGAATTTGCACTGAAAAAATATACCGCAGAAAAGGAGGCGCTCCATGGAAAAGCTGGCACTGATGATGAGTGATATCGACAGCGTGGCCATTGTGCTGCGTGCCGTGAAGCAGGGAGAATGCGTCCCGCTTCCGGATGGCAGGGTGATTACCGCTAAGGACGACATCCCCAGATCCCATAAAATTGCGATCTTTGATATTGCCGTAAACGAACCCGTCCTGCGCTACGGCGAGGCAATCGGATATGCTACAAAGCCAATCACCACTGGTGAATGGGTTCATGTCCACAACCTGGACGCGGAAAAGATTATGTAACTTCGGCCTGCGAAAAGAGCCGGAACGGAGGATTGCTGATGAAAACATTTATGGGCTACAGAAGACCCGACGGCAAGGTCGGTGTAAGAAACTATATTGCCATTCTCTCCACCGTTTGCTGTGCGAACCCTGTGGCAGAGAAGGTGGCGCGTAAAGTCCCGGGTGCTGTGGCATTGCTGCACAGTCACGGCTGCGGCCGCAGACCCGAGCGCCCCACCCACAATATGTGCCTGAAGGGCTTGGGCTCCAATCCGAACATCTACGGAGTTGTGGTCGTCAGTCTGGGCTGTGAGGGTACCCCCGCAAAAGAGGTGACGGCGGACATTGCCAGAACCGGCCGGCCGGTCGAGCTGGTGGTAATTCAGGATGCCGGCTCTGTAAAGGCGGTGGAGAAGGCCGTCCAAATCGCCAGCCGAATGGCGCAGGAAGCGGCAAAGCTCCAGCGTGAGGAGTTCCCGGTGAGCTGCCTGATGCTGGGTATGGAATGCGGCGGTTCCGACGCACTGTCCGGCGTGACTTCCAATCCCTCCATCGGCGTGCTCTCCGACTGGCTGGTGGCTCAGGGAGCTACCACCGTCTTGACGGAGACCACCGAACTGATTGGAACCAACAAAATCCTGAAAAAGCGTGCGGCCAATGAAGAAGTGGCACGCAGAATCGATGAGGTGATTCAGGCCGCACAGGACAACACCCATGCGGCTCTGGGCGAGAATGCCGCGCGCTCCATTTCTCCCGGCAACATGGATGGCGGTATGACAACCATCCAGGAGAAGGCTCTCGGCTGCGTCCGAAAGGGCGGCACCTCCACCATTAACGAGGTGGTGGAATATGGCCAGGCGCCCACGCAAAAGGGTCTTGTTATCATGGACGGCCCCGGATTTGATACCGAGTCCCTCAGCGGCATGGCATCCATGGGCTGCCAGATAATGTTCTTCAGCACAGGCCGGGGCAATCCTGTCGGATTTCCAATCGTACCTGTAATCAAGGTCAGCTCCAATAACGAGCTGTACGCTCGGATGCAGGATGATATCGATATCAACGCCGGCAAGCTGCTGTCCAGTGATGTTTCCTTCGACGATATGCGGGAGGAAATGGTGGATATGCTGATCCGTGTGGCAAATGGTGAGCCTAGCAAGGCTGAAAAGAACGAACAGGGCGGCATTGTCTGCTTGTGGGCATGGTCCAAGTCCCTGTAAAAGGGAAAGCGCGTATTTCAATCATTTGCATCAGAAATGGAGAATATGAAATGAAATATACATTGCAGCAAAATGCTTACCAGGGTTTTACGCCTGTGGAAATCGATGTCCCTGACAGCTGGCAGGTGCAGTGGAACGGCATCGTTGGCGATGATGCCCCCGCCCTGACCATGGAGCAAATCAAGCAGAAGCTTAACAGACCCTATGGCAGTCCGACTCTGAAAGAGCTGGCCCGAGATGCCAAAAAGGTGTGCATCGTATTTGATGACATCTCCAGAGGCACTCCCACCAGAATTATGGCAGAAGCCGTTCTGGATGAGCTTTTGCAGGCAGGCGTTCAGAAGGACCAGATTCGCTTTCTGTGTGCACTGGGCACCCACGGCGCACACAACCGTATGGACTTTGTCCAGAAGCTGGGCGAAAAGATCCTGCATGATTACCCCGTTTACAACCATAACTGCTATGAGAACAATATCTGTATCGGCAAGACGGAGCGGGGCTATGATGTCTGCATCAATAAGGAGTTTATGGACTGTGACCTTCGCATCGGTCTGGGCGCATTAACGCCCCATCCTTTCAATGCTTTCGGCGGCGGGGGTAAGATTCTGTTCCCCGGCTTGGCCTCCATCGAGACCATTACCCAGAATCATGATACGGCAGTCAATTACATTCGCGACAATAAAATCAACACTACGGCATGCATGGGCGATCTTTCCGTATCCGGTATGCGCGAAGAGATTGAGGAGATGACCCGGATGGTGGGTCAGTTCTTCAAAGTGGATTGCATCTACAACACAAAGCTGGAGCTCATTGATCTTTATGCCGGTGATCCCATCGAAGAATACTATGCGGCGGTTCCTGCCGCACAGAAGCTGTACGCCATGCCCAGCGCATCGGACATGGACATCGTCATTGTCAATGCCAATGCCAAAGGCAATGAAGCATCCATTGCTTCCAGCCTGGCTTCTATGGCGTTGACAGAAAAAGGCGGCGACATAGTCCTGGTGGATCACACCAAGATGGGACAGGTTACTCACTATCTGTTCGGCTCCTTTGGTGTGGGCGGAGCCACAGGAGGGCGCCGACATGGTAAGCTTCCCAAGCAGCGTCCCCAGGTCAACCGTTACATCTGTTGGATGCCCTATCCGGATCACAGCAGCAGCCATTGGTTTGGCGAGATTGATAAGCAGATTTATGTGGATACCTGGGAGGAAGTCATGGACCTGCTGGTGAAAGCCCACGGCGATCATCCCAAGGTCTGCATCATTGCAGACGGCACAATTTCTTACTATTCCAGGGAGTGACCTAAATACGAATGGGAAGGTGGGCCACATGGTTTTACCTGTCAACTTTGAGATCGAAGAGCACAAGAAGCTGGTTATGATCGGGGAATCCGGCAGCGGCAAGACAGAACTGGCCCTACGGATCTGCTGCCAGCTCCGGGACCATAGCGATGCGACGGTTTATATGCTGGACATGGATCAGACCAAACCCATGTTCCGCTCCAGAGATGTGGCAGATTTCCTGCGGGAAAAAGGTGTGTTGTTCCCAATCGAGAAGCAATTCATGGATGCCCCTGTGGTTCCCCACGGTGTGAAAACCATTTTGAGTGACCGGGAGAGTTACGCCGTGCTGGATGTGGGCGGAAACAAGGCCGGTGCCCTCTGCCTGGGGCAGTATGCCCAGGAGCTGCTGGAAGCGGACGCGGCGGTGTTCTACACGATCAACCCCTACCGCTGCTTCTCCAACAGCGCGGATCACATCCGCGAGACCATGGAGATGGTTTTGAGCTGCTGCTCGCTCCGGGAGATTCGGATTGTCGGCAATCCCTACATCGGCCCGGAAACTACACCGGAGGACTTCTGCTGGGGCCTGGAGCGGTTGAAGCAGATGCTGGACGAGTTGGGCCTGAAAATGTACGCGGCTCTGGTGCCCGATCATCTGGCAGGTCAGGAGGCGATTGCCCCGAGCCTTCCCAAGCGATATATGACTATTTCACCGTTCATGCCCGGTACCGTGGATCTGTAACACTGCGTTTTCAAGATCCGGCCCCGCATTAATAAATGAAGGAGGAATTTAATTTGGAAAAGGTTGTCGTTAATCCGAAATATTGCAAAGCATGCGGCCTGTGTTTACTTGCCTGCAAAAAAAATGTGCTGGCCTATGGAGCGACAGTAAACGCAATGGGCTATTTTGCGGTGGTTCCCAAAAATGAAGCTGCCTGCATTGGCTGCAAGATGTGTGCTGTTTTCTGCCCGGAGGCAGCAATCGAAATCTATAAATAAGGAGGTAAGACTGTTTTGGAAAGAGTATTCTTGAAAGGAAACGAGGCCATTGCGGAGGCTGCTGTTCGCGCGGGCTGCCGTTTCTTCGCGGGCTATCCTATTACCCCTCAGAATGAAATTCCGGAATACATGTCCCGCAGGCTGCCGGAAGTTGGCGGAAATTTTGTCCAGGGTGAGAGCGAAGTCGCATCTATCAACATGGTAATCGGCGCTGCAGCGGCTGGTACGAAGGCGCTTACGTCCTCCTCCAGCCCCGGAATCAGCCTGAAAACCGAGGGTATCTCCAGTTTGGCAGGTCTGGAGCTCCCCGCAGTTATCATCAATGTGACCCGCGGCGGCCCCGGTGTGGGTTCTATCCAGGCTGCCCAGATGGACTATTTTCAGGCTACCAAAGCATGCGGCCATGGCGGTTTCCGCATGTTAGTCTATGCGCCCTCCACCGTGCAGGAGGCAGTGGATCTGGTGGTGACTGCTTTTGACAAGGCTGAGGAGTATCAGGCACCCATGCTGGTGTGCGCCGACGGCTGTATCGGTGCCATGATGGAGCCTGTGGTGCTGCCTCCCATGCGGGAAGTGAAGCCTATGCAGTATCATTTCTATACTAAGGAGATCTGGCCCGAGGATCGGATGATTGTCACTTCTATTCTGTCACCGGAAGAAAACCAGGAAAAGTACAACATGCTCAAGGCGAAAATGTATGAACACTGGGATGAGACCGAATGTCGGGTGGAGGAATATATGACAGAGGACGCGGAAGTGATCCTGACTGCCTACGGAACCAGTGCCCGTATCGCCAAGACTGCCATCGGCAATTTGCGTCGGCAGGGTTACAAGATAGGCATGATCCGTCCTATCACCATCTCTCCTTTCCCCTATGGAAGCTTTGATAAGCTGAACTACGAAAAGGTCAAAAAAGTTCTGTGTGTCGAAATGTCCATCCCTGCACAGATGGTGGAGGATGTCCGGCTGGCAGTTGCCCGACGGGCAGAGGTTACGACTCTGTTGCACTCGGCAGGCATCATCTTCACCTCTGATGAGCTGGAAGATGCTGTTAAAAATCTTTACGGCAAGGAGTGAGCACACATGAAAAAAGTGTATGAAAGGACAACTGTACTGACAGAGCGTGTATCCGGATTTTGCCCCGGCTGTATGCACGGTCTTGTCTCCAAAATGATTGCAGAGCTGATCGAAGAATATGAACTGCAGAAGAAGGCAGTCTGTATTCTCCCGGTTGGCTGCGGAACCATGAGTAAGAACATCTTCAATTTTGATGTGGTCTGTGCAATCCATGGCCGGGCTCCCGCTGTAGCCACGGGCTTCAAGCGTTCTGCTCCAGATCGGTTCGTATTTACCTATCAGGGTGACGGAGACCTGGGCGCTATCGGTTTCTCGGAAATCATGCATGCGGCAAACCGCGGCGAGAAAATCTTTACGGTATTCATTAACAACAGCACCTACGGCATGACCGGTGGCCAAATGGCTCCGACAACGCTGATCGGCCAGAAGACCACCACCACTCCCTTCGGCAGAAATCCCGAAAATGAGGGTTATCCCATGAAGATGTGTGAGCTAATTTCCCAGCTGGAGGCTCCCGTGTATGTGGCCCGCTTCTCCCTGGATACCCCTGCCAATGTACTGAAGGCAAAGGCCGGTCTGCGCAAGGCATTCGAGATTAATATAAAGAACCAGGGTTTTGCATTTGTAGAGCTGCTGTGTACCTGTCCCACCAACTGGGGCATGTCTGCCCAGAAGTGCATTGAGTGGATGAAGGAAAATACGATGAAAACCTTCCCCACCGGGGTTTTCAAGATGAAAGATGAGGTAAAGTGATTATGGAGAATCGCTTTGTTGTCGCCGGTTTTGGAGGCCAAGGGGTCATGATGATCGGTCAGCTCCTGTGCTATGCCGCGCTGGACTATGGCAAGGAGGCACTGTTCCTGCCTCATTATGGTCCTGAGCAGCGCGGTGGCACTGCCAACTGCTCCGTTACTATCTCTGACGAACCCATCTATTCCCCACTGGTGCGGTATATCGATGTGCTCATTGCCATGAACGATCCTTCGCTGGCCAAGTTTGAAAATCGGGTGAAGCCCGGCGGCTCCATCCTGATCAACAGCAGTCTGTGCACGCATGCGGTGCAGCGTAAGGATGTTAATGTAGTAATGGTTCCTGCCGACGACATTGCAGCAGAGATTGGATCCAAAAAGGTTGCTAATATTGTTATGCTTAGTGCCTACGCAAAGGTTGCCAATCTGTTTTCGGAGGCAGAAATCATCGGTACAGTTACCAAGAAGCTGGGTCGCAAGGTGGAATTCCTGCCCATGAACAAAGAGGCTGTCCGCAGGGGCATGGCCGCTGTCTGATCCATCCGCAAACTTCCGCAAACTGCAGTGTAGTTAAAGCAAGAAGAAAACAGAAAACAGGTTTTAGAAATAAGAGAGAATTACCAAAGAATTACCAAAGAATTAAAGGAGGAGAACTCATGTCATTAGGTACCATTCTGCTACACATGTCTATCGGTCTGCTGATCATCCTGGTTCTGATCATGAAGGTTAAACTGAATGCTGTCGCATCCCTGTTTATCGGCTCTCTGTACGTTGGTATTGCCTGCAAGCTGGGTCTAACCGGCACAGTATCCGCTTTCGCATCCGGCTTCGGCGGTACTATGGCTTCCCTCGGTATGTCCATCGCCTTCGGCGTTATCATGGGTCAGCTTTTGGCTGACAGTGGCGCGGCTTATGTGATTGCCCACACCATGGTCAGTGCCTTCCCTAAAGAAAAAGCACTGTACGCGCTGTCTTTTACAGCTCTGTTTATCTCTATGCCCGTATTCTTCGATGTGGTGCTAGTCATTATGATCCCCATCGCCTTCGCTATCGCCAAGGAGATTAAGGCACCCCGGGCAATGATTGCGGTTGCCTTGACCTGCGGCGCAGGCTGCGGCCACAGCTATGTTCCCCCCACGCCCGCTCCTCTGCAGGCAACGGAGGCTTTTGGCTTCAGCATCGGTTCCATGATGGGCTTTGGCCTGATCATCAGTGCTATTGCTATCTTCGCCACGATTCCCATTATGAAGGCTTTCCTGTGGCCCAAGAGCGACAAAATGAAGTGGTACTGGAACGAAGAAGTGGATACTGATCCCATGTTCGAGCCCATCAAGATGAAGGACTACTCCGGTGTTAAGCTGCCCTCCTTTGGTGTTGCTGTTTTGCCGGTGCTGGTACCTATCATCCTGATTCTGATCACCTCTGTCTGGGACGCTGTTGGTGAAACTCCCGAGATTATTTCTTTCCTGGGCAATAAGAATATTGCTATGCTGATTGCTGCCCTGACCGCTCAGGTCATTGGTCTGCGCTACAACATGAATCAGAACGATATCAAGAAGAGCATCAACACTGCTCTTGCCAGTTGTGGCATGGTTCTGCTGATTACCGGTGCCGGCTCCGCTTTCGGCGCCGTGATCCGTAAGACCGGCATCACCGATATCCTGACCGAAATGCTAACTGCCAGCCAGGCTCCTGTTGTTGTTGTCCTGTTGATCAGCTTCTTCGTGGGTACTGTCCTGCGTGCCTGTATGGGCTCTGCTTCCTCCGCCGGCGTTTCCGCTCTGGCAATCATGGCTCCTATTGTTGCCGCTATGCCCCAGGTTCATCCTGCATGGTTTGCTATGGCTGTCCTCAGCGGCTGTAACTGCATCGGTCTGCCCAACGACTCCGGCTTCTGGATGTCTACTAACCTGAACGGCCTGACCATCACCGGTGGCCTGAAGACTTACACTGTCTTCGGTGCAATTCGTGCGGTGCTGATCCTGTGCATTGTTTTGATTGGTGCGGTTATTCTTCCCCTCGGCGTGTAATTCCTGCCGGGCAAAGATAATTCCTAGGCACCTCGAATAACTACCCTTTGGGATTCGGGCGGATCTTTTGCTAGGACATTCGTTTTGAAAACATGCAATACACCAAGTGTTCCGAAGTTTCCCAAACTTTTGTTAGATTAAAACCTCTCGCCAAAAACCACAAAAAATAGTTTTTAATATAGGCTCCTGTTTTTTGACTGCTTCGACTGCATTTTCCTCATCCAGAGGGCAGAGTACGCAATAATGTGTGCTCTGCCCTCTGGAAAACATCTTTTTCAACCGTACCGTTCAGAAAGGAACTTCAGCTATGAAAGATAACCAAGAGAATTGTTCCGAATGTTCCCAATCTACTCAGAGCCATAAACTCCACCACGCAAGAATTCTGAAATCTCTGGGCTATGACGACGAAGACCTTTCCAGGCCGATTATTGGCATTGCAAATGCATTTAGTGAGATTGTTCCGGGTCATGCCAACCTTCGTCAGGTAGCAGAATCCGTTAAAAAAGGAATTCACCGAGCCGGCGGCAATGCCGTGGAATTCGGTGCTATCGGCTGCTGCGATGGCGTGACTGTGGGACATGAGGGCATGCATTATGTGCTGCCCTCCCGGGAAGTCATCGCAGACAGCATCGAGATTATGTGCAAAGCTCACAAGCTCGACGGTCTTGTGATGCTCTGCTCCTGCGACAAAATCGTTCCAGGTATGCTGATGGGCTGCATTCGCGCCAATATCCCAGCAATTCTCGTTCCCGGTGGCCCTATGCTGGGAGGCCCTGCCTTTGGCCGCAAGGCAAAGGCTGACGGCACTGCCATCACAGAAGCACTGGGTATGTATCAGGCTGGAACCATCCAGTGGCAGGATGTTATGAACCTGACACAGGTCTGTCAGCCTACCTGTGGGTCCTGTTCATTTTACGGCACTGCTAATACCATGTGCTGTGCGGCGGAAGCACTGGGTATGGTTCTTCCCAACGGTGGCTGCATTCCGGCCGTGTATGCTGAGCGCTTCCACAGTGCCAAGCTCTCCGGAATTAAAATCATGGAACTGGTGAAGAAGAATATCCGCCCCACAGATGTGATTACATTCCCTGCTATCCAGAATGCGATCAGTTACCTGATGGCTTCCGGAGGCTCTACCAATGCAGTGCTGCACTTGTGTGCCCTGGCATATGAGCTGGGTATAGATACGGATACTATCATCGAGGAGTTCGACCGTCAGAGCAACCGTATTCCCTGTATTGCCAGAATGAATCCCTCCTCTGCTACCTATGATATGGAGGACTTTTATAAATCCGGCGGTGTGCCGCGCGTGATGGAGGCTCTGCAGAAGGATTTGAATCTGGATGCGCTGACCTGTACCGGAAAAACACTGGGTGAGAATATACGGGATCACATCTATCTGTATCCCAGCTGCGACAACAATGTAATCCGGCCTGTTGAGCAACCCTTCAGCACATTGGGCGGCATTGCCATTATGCGCGGGAACCTGGCTCCGAATACCGGTGTGGCAAAGCCTGCGGCAATTGCAGAGCAAGTACGGCGCTTTTCCGGCGAGGCTATCTGCTTTGACAGCGAAGAAGCCTGCCAGAAGGCACTGGAAGAGCTGCGGATTAAGCCCGGCCATGTGGTGGTGATTCGCTATGAGGGGCCCAAGGGAGGCCCTGGTATGCGTGAGATGTACAAACCTCTGAAGCTCATGAACGGTCAGGGTCTGGCACTGACCACCGCACTTATCACGGATGGACGTTTCTCCGGCACCAACAACGGCTGCTTTGTGGGGCATATCTCTCCGGAGGCGGCGGAGGGCGGTCCCATTGCCTTGGTGCAGGATGGAGACAGAATCTCTATTGATACCTATACCAAGCAAATCACCCTGCATGTCAGTGATGAAGAACTGGAACGCAGACGCGCCCAGTGGTCTTATCAGCCGCCAAAGCTTACTGGCTATTTGGCAAAATATGTTTGCATGGCTAGCTCTGCAAATAAGGGCGGCGTCCTGGATTATCGAAAATAGATTGCAGATTCTCTCTTCTTTTTTCTTCCCCTCGCAAAAAAGGTCGACAGGAACAGAAAACCGTGACTGATCAGGTACATGGGATCGGCGTTCCATTATTGACAATGCGAATCAATAGCTGAAAAGTGAGAAAAACATAGCCGCAGCAAGGGAAGAGAAAACATGAGAAAGCAAACCTGCGGCAGAACGAACATGGAAAGCTCGTTGAATAGGGAAACGAGATTTGGAAAAGGGCATCTATACTGTAAAGATGCCCTTTTCCAAGCGCAATGCTTCACTCGCAAAGGAAATTCTCTTTGTGCGGGTAAGACTACATTTTATCCTAAATTCCATAAATTCTATCGACGAAAGCCCCTTGACCTGCTATAATACCCTTACTAAGCGGGTCAGGGGGCCATGTTGTTATGAGTAATGAACCGAAAAAGGCGCCATGTAGTATTGCTCTGTTGGCCCATGTGGACGCGGGGAAGACCACGCTCAGCGAGGCGATGCTCTATGAAGCCGGGGCGCGGCGCACCCTGGGGCGGGTCGATCATCAGGACGCATTCTTAGATACCCACGCGCTGGAACGCGCAAGGGGCATCACCATTTTTTCCAAACAGGCGCTGCTGGAAACGGAGCACCGCGCCGTCACCCTGGTGGACACCCCCGGCCATGTGGACTTTTCCGCCGAGGCCGAGCGCATCATGCCGGTGCTGGACTGCGCCGTGCTGGTCATCAGCGGCACCGACGGCGTGCAGGCCCACACCCTGACCCTCTGGCGGCTGCTGGAACGCTATCAGGTACCGACGTTTTTGTTTCTCAACAAGATGGACCTGCCCGGAATGGGCAAGGAGAAATTGCTGGCCGAGCTGCGGCAGCAGCTCAGCCCCGCCTGTGTGGATTTCACTGCGTCCCCGGAGGAGATCGCGGAAAACGCCGCCATGTGCGACGAGGCACTGCTGGAAAACTATCTGGAAACCGGCGGCGTTACGGCAGGGAATCTCCGGGCGCTGATTGCCGGACGGAAGCTGTTCCCCTGCTGCTTCGGTTCCGGGCTGAAACTGGACGGTGTGGGGATGCTGCTGGATATTCTGGACAAATACGCCCCGGAAACGGCCTATCCCGGCGAATTCGCCGCAAAAGTCTATAAAATCTCCCGCGACCCGCAGGGGAACCGCCTGACATGGCTGAAGGTCACAGGCGGCAGCCTGAAGGTTCGCTCCGCGCTGCGTTATGTCAACCAAAAGAACGAACCGCGGGAGGAAAAGATCGTACAGCTGCGGCGGTACTCCGCCGACAAATTCACCGCCCCGGAGGAAGTTGCCGCCGGGCAGCTGGCCGCGGTGACGGGGCTTTCCGAAACCTACGCGGGGCAGTCTCTGGGGGCGGAACCGGCGGGACAGCCCTACGTGCTGGAGCCGGTCATGACCTACCGGGTGAACCTGCCCGGAGGCGCGGATCCGGCGCAGGTCCTGCCCAAGCTGCGGCAGCTGGAGGAAGAGGAACCCCAGCTGCGTCTGCTCTGGGAAAACGGACAGATCCACGTACAAATGATGGGGCGGGTGCAGCAGGAGGTTTTCCGCAGTCTGGTGCAGCAGCGCTTCGCTCTGGACATGACCCTCAGCGACCAGCGTATCTTTTACAAGGAAACCATTGAAAATACGGTGGAGGGCGTCGGGCATTTTGAGCCGCTGCGCCACTATGCCGAGGTGCATCTGCTGCTGGAGCCGCTGCCCGCCGGCAGCGGTCTGGTGTTCGACACCGTATGTCCCACGGACGTGCTGGATGTCAATTATCAACGGCTCATCCTGACCCATCTGGAAGAAAAAGTCCACCGGGGCGTCCTCGTGGGCGGGCCGATCACGGATATGAAAATCACGCTGCTGGTGGGCAAGGCGCACTTAAAGCACACCGAAGGCGGGGATTTCCGTCAGGCGACCTACCGGGCGGTCCGTCAGGGACTGATGCAGGCGAAATCCGTCCTGCTGGAGCCATGGTATGAATTCTGCCTGACCATGCCCACGGAGCAGATCGGCCGCGCCATCACGGACATCCGCGCCATGGGCGGCGAATTCGACGCGCCGGAGGCCGCCGGGGCGCTGTCCACGCTGAAGGGGCTTGTCCCTGCGTCGGAGATCAGGGACTACGCCGACACGCTGGCAGCCTATACGCAGGGGCTGGGACGGATGCAGCTAACCCTCCACGGCTACGCCCCCTGCCACAATACCGACGCCGTCGTCGCGGAAACCGGATACGACCCGGAGGCCGATCTGGCTAACACCCCGGACTCCGTCTTCTGCGCCCACGGGGCGGGCTTCACCGTCAAGTGGAATCAGGTGAAGGACTACATGCACTTAGAAAGCGGTCTGAAAGAGGAAAAAGCTCCCGAAATCATCACCCGCAACGTCCGGCTGGACGACAAGGAGCTGGAAAAGATCATGGAGCGGGAGTTCGGCCCCATCCGCCGCCCCGTCTACGGCGTCTCCAACCGTCCCGCGGCTGACGATGTCGCTATCCGCACGCCCCGGCAGAAGTATATCATCGTGGACGGCTACAACGTGATTTTCGCCTGGGAAGACCTGGCGGCGCAGGCAAAGGACGATCTGGACGCCGCCCGGCGGCAGCTGTGTGACCGGCTTTCCAGCTACGCGGGCTTTACCAAGTGCCGTCTGGTGGTGGTATTCGACGGCTACAAGCAGAAGGGCAACCCCGGTGAAAAGAGCCAGTTCCACAACATTCAGGTGGTCTACACCAAAGAGGGCCAGACCGCCGATGCTTACATTGAAGCGCTTGCCCACGAGATCGGCCGGGACTACGCCGTGCGGGTGGCGTCCTCCGACGGACTGGTGCAGCTGTCCTCCTTCGGAAGCGGCGTTCTGCGGATGTCCGCACGGGAGCTTCACGAGGAAGTGGAAGCGGCAAGAGCGGAGATGCGGAAGCACTACCGGAAGTAAAGTATATAAGTTCTGGTAAAGAAAGGGCTTCCATTTCAGAGGAAAATCGTGTATAATGACAATACAACATCGCCGGGAGGTATTGCCATGCTCCAGACAACCCATTCTGACGACCCCAATGTGCAGGAAAAGATCGACAAATTAGCCAAGCGCGACCGGAAGACTGAGCAGTTTTTCCGCTGGGTGCTGAAGATCATGGAGTGGATCATTGCCGGGATCACCCTCATTGCGCTGGTGGGCGCGCTGGGCATTGAGGTAGTGAACATGGTCACCGAAGGGATGGCATATTTTGCCGACGTCAGCCACATGCTCCATAACCTGCTGTCCATCGTGGTGGGACTGGAATTCGTGCGGATGCTGATCGACACCACTCCCGCCAACATTCTGGAGGTGCTCACCGTAGCCATCACCCGCCACGTGATTCTGAGCCACGACGACCCCTGGAGCAATGTGGCCTGCATCGCCTGCATCGCGGGGCTGTTTGCCATCCGCCGCTTCCTGGTGCGCCGCAGTGAGCTTCGTCAGGAAATGGTGGACTCTGAATGAGGATGCAAAAACAGCCCCGCCGGCCGGCGGGGCTGTTGACAAAACGGAAGTTCTGGGGTATAGTATAGATACAGGGGTGCTGCCAGTAGGTCGGTTCCCCGCCTGATTACAGAGAAGTAACCGAGACTGTGGGAGTTAGCGGTTACTTCTCTTTATTATTGACCTGAAAAACCAGAGCAATGACAGCGGCAATGAGCATGCAGAATTGAAAAATTCCATCCCATGTAACCATAACCGTCACCCCCTCTCTTTTACGATCGGGGGCAAAAGAAGCATCACCCCCGAAAAAAATCGAGGGGAACCGCCTACCGGGGCGCTGCTGGCAGCACCGGGAACAGCATATCACACCATTCGACAGATTGCAAGGCAAAAAGCGGGGCGTATCATGCGGCAATGCCGTGATACGCCCCGCTCGTGAATCCGTTCGGCAAGCTGAAATTTATTTATCCCCTGACTTCCGAATAATCAACTTCAGGATCATCCCGAAAAGCAATACGACTGCGGCAAATACGCCACAGACCAATATGCTTGTATACCAGGGTGCGGATTGCATTGCATACAGCCCCGGATGTGTTTTATAATCCCAAACAGAGTATAACCCATATCCGATGAATACCCCCACAACAGAACCCATTATGATATTCAATATACGATTCAGCCTGTTCTTCCACATGCCAAGTCTCCTGTAAATTCCGATTTACTCAGGGCAAACGTCCGGGAGCGGCGCATTTCACCGTTCCTTTTTATCCTCCGCGATACTCACGCGTGGAAAGCGTCCAGCGCCAGCTTGAACGCACCGTAAGCCCCCGCGTCATTGCCAAGAGAGGCCAGGGTGAACCGTGCGCCGCTGGCGGCGTGGAACACGTATTTATGGAAATAGGGAACGATGCCGTCAATCAGCACCTGTCCCGCCTTGCTGACGCCGCCGCCGATGACCACCACCTCCGGGTCAACGGTGGTGCATACGTCGCCAAGGAACTCGCCCATGTAGGCGTAATACCGGTCGAGAATGATGAGTGCTTCCTTGTCCCCGGCCTTGCCTGCGTCGAAGATGTCCTTGCAGGTCAGGTTTTTAAGCGTGCGCAGGGAGCTGGGCGCGTCGGTGCTGTCCAGATGGCGCTTGGCCAGACGGACGATGCCGGTGGCGGAGCAGTACTGCTCCACGCAGCCCCGCTTTCCGCAGTTGCAGGGGACAGTCTCGTCCCGGTTCAGGACGAGGTGGCCGATCTCCGCGCCGGAGCCGTGGGCGCCGTGGAGCAGTTTCCCCTCCACCACGATGCCGCCGCCCACGCCGGTGCCCAGCGTGACGAAGACCATGTTGTCACAGCCCTGTCCGCCGCCCTTCCAGAATTCGCCCAGCGCCGCCACGTTGGCGTCGTTGCCCGCCTTTACGGGGAAGCCGGTCAGCTCGGTCAGCTTCTGGGCGATGTTGAACACATCCCAGCCCAGATTGATACACCGGTTCACCACGCCCTTTGCGTTGACGGGACCGGGGACACCAATGCCGAGACCCAGAATGTCGGAATCCGCGATTTTCCGTTCGGTCAGAAAGGCCCGGACAGACGCCGCGATATCCGGCAGTATCCGGATGCCGTTTTCCGACGTATCGGTGGGAATTTCCCATTTTTCCAGCATTTCTCCGGTTTCATCAAAATAGGCGATCTTGACGGTGGTGCCGCCGAGATCGATGCCAAATCCGTATTTCATAGTCAGTTCCTCCTGCGTGATAATAAAGTTCTTTCTCCATTATACATAATTCTTGCAAAATTACCAGTGGAAAATATAAAAAAGTTTGGCACAGTTCCCATGGAAACTTTTTGTGAAGGGGCTTGCGTTTCCGGCGAATTTGCGGTAACATATGAGAGAATCACATAGATAAACGAAAGGACGTGTCCCACGACATGATTAAAGTTGATATCTCCAATGTATGGGGTCAGGTTACCCTGTCCGACCTGCTGGCCATGGAAAAGGAAGTCGCCGCCGCCCACACCACTCTGGCGGACGGCACCGGCGCAGGCAACGATTTCCTCGGCTGGCAGAACCTGCCCGTCCGGGAGGCCACGGAAGAGATCACCCGCATCCAGCGGGCGGCGGAGAAGATCCGCAGCGATTCCGACGTATTTGTGGTCATCGGCATCGGCGGCTCCTACCTCGGCCCCCGCGCCGCCATCGAGCTGCTCCAGGGCCCCAACCACAATATCGGTAAGGGCAAGGGCAACCCCCAGATCTTCTTCGCAGGCAACGGCCTGAGCACCCGTCACTGGAACGAGCTGACCCGGCTGCTGGAGGGCAAGGACTTCTCCATCGCCATCATCTCCAAGTCCGGCACCACCACCGAACCCGCCATTGCCACCCGCGCTCTGCGCTGGATGTTGGAGCGGAAGTACGGCACCGAGGGCGCCAAGAGCCGCATCTACGCCATCACCGACCCCTGCAAGGGCGCTCTGCGCCAGATGGCCACGGAAGAGGGCTGGGAAACCTTCGTCATCCCGCCTGATGTGGGCGGCCGCTACTCCGTGCTGACCCCCGTGGGTCTGCTGCCCCTGGCCGTGGCCGGTATCGACATCATGGAGATGATGAACGGTGCTGCCGACGCCAAGGAGAGCTACGACCTGCGTTCCTTTGAAAATCCCGTGTGGCAGTATGCCGCCGTGCGGAACCTGCTGTACCGCAACGGCAAGGCCATGGAAATTTTTGAGAGCTACGAGCCGGGCTTCAAGATGTTCGGCGGCTGGTGGCAGCAGCTGTTCGGCGAGTCCGAGGGCAAGGACGGCAAGGGTCTGTTCCCCGTGACCGCCGAGTTCACCGCCGACCTCCACTCTCTGGGTCAGATGATCCAGCAGGGTCAGCGGAACATTTTTGAGACCATGGTCCGCTTCGATCCTCCCGCCGCCCGGTACACCATCGGCTCCGACTGGAAGAATCTGGACGGTCTGAACTACCTGGAAGGCAAGACCCTGGACTTCGTGGACGAGAAGGCGTACCTCGGCACCGTGGCCGCCCACGTGGACGGCGGCGTGCCTGTCATCACCATGGACTGCGGCGAGCTGAACGACCGGAAGGTGGGCGAGCTGTTCTACTTCCTGGAGCTGTGCTGCGGCGTTTCCGCGTACATTCTGGATGTCAACCCCTTCAACCAGCCCGGCGTTGAGCTGTACAAGCGCAACATGTTCCAGCTTCTGGGCAAGCCCGGTTACGAGAAATAAGTTTTGCTTACATAGGGCGGGACTTCCCGCCCTATGTTTGTCTTCAAAAAACATGCCGCAGGGAGGGAACGCTTATGGAGCAGCTTGAATTATATGTGCCGAAGCTCGAAGACCTTTGGTTCTATCAGAAAATGATGTCCGACCCCGAAACCATGTCCTACAACGCGAATTGGGACGTGAACTATGACGGTTATCACCGGGATACCGGCTGTGTCGATTATCCCGATGCGGTTTTGCCTGCATGGTATGAGAATATGGTAGGACAGGAGCCGGAACGGTTCTATGCCTACATAAAGCGCAGCGCCGACGGCGCGTGGATCGGCGACGTCAATTTTCACTATAACCCCGCAAAGGACTGGTGGGACATGGGCATTGTGCTTTATGCCCCCTATCGCGGGAAAGGATATGCTGTTCCCGCGCTGAAGCTCATGCTGGAGCACGCCTTCCGGGACTGCGGCATTTCCAGATTGAGGTCGCCCGGAATGAAATTTCCGCATGGGAGACCCACCGCCGGGCAGGCTTCCGGGAATTGGGCATGGAGGATGGCTTTCTTCAGATGATGATCACGAAGGAAGACTATTTCGCGCATCTGGATACGGACTAGCGCAGCCCCTTGGCTCTCCCCTTGGGAGAGCTGTCACCGCAGGTGACTGAGAGGGTGTTGCACCTTGATTTCCCCTCTCCGTCTTCGCTTCGCTCAGACACCTCTCCCAAAGAGAGAGGCAAGGGGGTGCCGTTCATTACCCCGCAATGCCTGTCAGCTGTCTGCTCCGCCCCACCCATTTGCCGCCCTGTGTTTTTTCCAGAAAAAACATTTGTCTAATCTGCAAATTAGTAGTTGCAAATTAGCGCGATTGCTGGTAGAATGTGCATAAGCCAATATGCTGGCAAGCAAAGGAGGACTTTCCTATGATTCATGTTATTATGGGCCTGAAAGGCTCCGGCAAGACCAAGAAGCTGATCGATGCCATCAATGCGGCTGTGGCAGAAGCCCACGGCGACGTCGTCTGCATTGAGTACGGCAAGAAGCTGACCTATGATGTAACCTATAAGGTTCGCCTGGTGGATTCCCGGGAATACGGCATTTCCACCCCCGATATGCTCAAGGGCTTCCTGAGCGGCCTGCACGCAGGCAATTTTGACATCACCAACGTCTTTATCGACAATCTGTACAAGACCATCGGCTGTGATAAGGCCGCGGCTGAGGAGTTCGTCTCCTGGTGCGCCAAGTTCGCCGCCGACAACAATATGGAGATCACCATGACCATCTCCGAAGACCCTGCGAACGCCTCCGAGGCTGTAAAGCAGTATCTGTAATTGGGGTACATCCGCCCCGCCGCTTTACAAGCGGCGGGGCATTTCTTTGCGTTCAGGGCATATTGATCGGCAGAATTACTCCGGATACTTGCGTAATCGGCAAAACTCTGCTATACTATACTGTAAACGATTTTTGATTTGGAGAGAATTATGACTGCAGCTACTTTACAGGAAAACAAAATGGGCGTCATGCCCGTCGGGAAGCTGATCGCCAACATGGCGCTGCCCATGGTCATATCCATGCTGGTGCAGGCGCTTTACAACGTGGTTGACAGCATCTACGTTTCTCAGGTGTCGGAGAGCGCGGTGACGGCGCTGTCTCTGGCCTTCCCCATCCAGAACCTGCTGATCGGCTTCGCCGTGGGCATCGGCGTGGGCGTCAACTCCCTGCTTTCCAAGAGTCTGGGTGAGAAAAATCAGGAGGCCGCCAACCGCGCCGCCGGAAACGGCATCGTGCTGATGGCCATTGCCATGGTGCTGTTTGTGCTGTTCGGTCTGTTCGGCGTGCGCCCCTATTTTGCCATTCAGTCCGACAACCCGGAGACCGTGGAGGGCGGCATTGTCTACACCAGCATCTGCTGCGTGTTCAGCGTCGGCTGCTTCGCATCCATTCTGGGCGAGCGGCTGCTGCAATCCACCGGCCGGACGGTGCATACCATGATTACCCAGTCCATCGGCGCGATCATCAACATCATTCTCGACCCCATTCTCATCCACGGATGGTTCGGCCTGCCCGCCATGGGCATTGCCGGCGCGGCCATCGCGACGGTGATCGGCCAGTGGGTGTCCGGCATCATGGTCATCATTTTCAACCTGAAATTCAACCCGGAGGTACAGCTGCACAAGAAGTATCTTCCGCTGGAGGGCAAGACCGTGGCCGCCATTCTGACGGTGGGCATTCCCTCCATCGTTATGAACGGCATTGGCTCTGTGATGAATTTCGGCATCAACCAGATTTTGCAGGGCTTCGCCGAGACGGCGACCGGCGTGTTCGGCGTGTATTTCAAGCTCCAGAGCTTCTTCTTCATGCCCCTGTTCGGCCTGAACAACGCCACCATTTCCATCATCGCCTACAACTATGGCGCCCGCAAGCCCCAGCGGATCACAAAAACGTTGAAAATCTCCTGCACCGCGGCGCTGTGTATCATGACGGCGGGTCTGTTGGTATTCCAGTTCTTCCCGGATCTGCTGCTGGGACTGTTCAACCCCTCTCAGGCGTTTCTGGAGATCGGCCGGGTCGCTCTGCGCACCATCAGCTGGAGCTTCCCCATTGCGGCCATCTGCATTGCGCTGGGCGCCAGCTTTCAGGCGCTGGGCAACGGCATTTATTCCACTATTGTTTCCCTGTGCCGTCAGCTGGTGGTACTGCTCCCGGTGGCCTATCTGCTGAGCCTGACGGGCGAGGTGCAGAGGGTCTGGCTGGCCTTCCCCATCGCGGAAATCGTCAGCGGCACGGTGACGTTTATCTGCTTCACCAGAATCTACCGCCAGAAGATAAAGCCGCTGTTTGAGCAGGCATGATGGGTCGCCTGCGAAATACGGCACCTGAAGTCTGATAGAACAGGCCGGTCATCTTTTCCGGCAAATGATTTCCTGATACTATTTCCTGATTAAAATCTTTGATTTTAATCAGGAAGGCATCGCCTAATGGCGCTGCCGGTTTTGTGATTTATAAGGAAAGAAATCACAAAACAAGTCTCATATGAACTCCATGCCCTTCAGGCAATTAAAATCTTTTTTAAAGATTTTAATTGGAGTTCAGTATGACTCATTTCCGCCATGATGCGGGCGCGGTATTATCGCTCCATAGATCACATCCATCATACCTTCACCCCCGCCGGGGACTGCCAAAGTCTGACAGTTTCCGGCGGGGGTTCCTGTTTTTCGCCCTCTCAAGGCAAAAATGTATCCGTCTGTTTTGCGTTTCTGCGGAAAGGAAACAGCAAAAATCACTCCGTATCATACTTTGGCATGATTTACATTTTCTGGCGGTTATGTATAATAAAGATAAAATGGTGTTGGAATGCGTATGGCACGGGGTATGTCCCTTTGCCGGCGAAAAGGAGGGAGAACGTGATCGGGAATATTATCGTGAAGCCGTCTGTCCGGCAGCGGTTTGACAGCTTTATGGAGCGCGGGCGCGTTCTCTTTTTCAGCGCGCCCTGCGGCTTCGGGAAAAGCACGCTGTCCGATGCCCTGCTCTCCGGACGGGATGTGCTGCGGCTGGACGCGGGCGCGGCGGATTTTGCCCTTCCCGCCCTTTCGGATGGGTGGGAAATCCTGCTCATTGACGATTTTCAGATGATACCGGCGGAGGATGGCGGGCAGGCGCTGTGCGAGCTGATCCGCTCCGACCCGGGCAAACGCTTCCTGCTTCTCTCCCGGGGCGCGCCGCCCGGATATCTGACGGCGTTCCAGTATTCCGGCCTGATGACCACGCTGGAGGCCGACGACCTGCTCTTTGACCGGGAGGATATCTGCAAATACTTTTCCGGCTGCGGCGTCGCCGTGACGGACAGCGAGATCGGCGGTATTCTGAGAGAATCCGTCGGCTACCCTTTGGGTGTCGCTGTCACCGCCCGGTGCATGTCCGGCGGGAGGCCCTTCGGCCCGGAGGTCGTGGCGCGGGCATTCCGGGAGGTGTTCTCCTATTTTGAGGCTGCGATCTACCGGCGGTTCGACCTTCCCGTGCGGCGGTTTCTGCTGGAGCTGGCGCCCTTTGAACGGTTCAATCTGGAAATGGCGCGGATGGTCAGCGGCGACCCCCACGCGGGCGACCGGCTGGACTGGCTCCTGAGCCACACCACCATGCTCCGCTATGACGACGTGCAGCATTTCCGCTTCTGGCCGCAGTTCCGCAGCTTCCTTCTGTGGGAGATGGCGCGGGAATACAGCGAGGAAAAGCGCCGGGCGCTTTTCAGCCGGGGCGCGCTCTACTACGAGCTGAAAGAGGATTACGCCCACGCGCTGGAATGCTACACCAGATGCGGCGACCACGCCAAGGTCTCCGAGCTTCTCATCCGCAACGCGGAACTGCACCCCGGCATGGGGCATTACAGCGAAATGGAAAAATACTACCGCAGTCTCCCGGAAGCGGAGATTGCAGCTTCCCCCGCGCTGATGCAGGGCATGAGTATGCTGTGCGCTCTGGCCATGGATTACGAAGGCTCTGAGCGCTGGTATCACGAATTGCAGGAATTCGGAAAGCGGTGCGGCAGGGACGACGCCGCAGGCAAGCAGGCCCGCAGCCGTCTGGCGTGGCTGGACATCTCCCTGCCTCAGCGGGGCGTGGAAGGGCTGACGGAGACCATTCCCGCCGTGTTCCGGCTGATGACCAATAAGGAGGTCTCCCTCCCGTCCTTCTCCGTCACCAGCGCCCTGCCCAGCGTCATGAACGGCGGCAAGGACTTTTCCGTCTGGAGCAAACGGGACGACCTGCTCTACCAGACGCTCCGCGCCCCGGTGGCGGCCGTGCTGGGGCGGGACGGCGTTGGCCTTGCGGACTGCGCCATCGCCGAAAGCAAATTTGAAAAGGGCGAGAACATCACCGGCCGGATGCTGACCATCATCCCCCGCGTCAGCGAGATACGCCAGCGCGGCACGCCGGACATGGAATTCGCCATCAACGGTCTGCTGGCGCGGAGCCTTCTTGCGGCAGGGCAGAGCGAGGACGCTTATCGGACGATCGAATCCCTCCGGGAGAAATTCGCCGAGGAAGGGCGTGAGCGGTTCCTGCCCAATATGGACGCCATGCTCGTCCGAATTTCCCTCCATACCGGCGATCTGGACTACGCCGACACATGGTATCGGGAAAAAGCGCCCAGAGACCCCATGCGGGTAAACGTCATGAAGCGCTACCAGTATCTCACGCAGGCCATGGTGGAGCTGGCGGACGGGAAGCCGGGGGCGTCGATGCTGACCCTATCCCCGCTGGAAGATTACGTCCGCAGCTGCGGGCGGCACATCGACGGCATCCATCTGAACATCCTCGCCGCCATCGCCCTGTACCGAAGCAGGGACGAAGCATGGCGGCAGCGCCTGATTGGCGCGTTGAACGCCGCGGCGGAATACCACTTCATCCGAACCGTCAGCGTCTACGGCGCGGCGGTGCTGCCCCTGCTGGAACGGCTGGATTGGAGCGGAAGCGCCCGGTGGAAAAAGCAGCTGATGGACGACGTGCGCTTGCAGGCGGCGTATTACCCCCGCTTTCTGGAACCGCGCCTCGCGCCGGGGGAAGCCCTGACGCCCACGGAACTGCAAATTCTGCACCTGATCTGCGCCGACAAGAGCAACGCGGAGATCGGGCAGATCATGGACATCAAGCTGCCCACGGTAAAGACCCATGTAAGCCACATTCTGGATAAGCTGGACGTCCGGCGGCGAAGCGAAGCGAAAACCGCCGCGAAGCGTCTGCGGCTTATCCCGGAAGAACGGTAAACCCCCGCCCGGATTTTACCGGGCTGACGATAGAAAACTGCACTTTTTCACACAGGAGGATCCTATGAAAAAACGAATTTTGAGTCTGTTTTTGGCGCTCACGCTCTGCCTGACGCTCCTGCCGACATCGGCTTTTGCCGAGGGTGGGGACGTGAGCATTTCTGACGGTGTCATCGGCGGCGGTGAGACCGGTGGCGAGGGCGGTGGAGTCCTTGTACCACCCGGCGGTTCGACCGGCGAAGGTGGTGGGATCTATACGCCCCCAAGTGGTCCGGCAGAAGGGGGCGGCGGCACGTATATCCCCGAAGAAGACACGCGGACGGAGATCTGGTGCGTGAGCAAGCCCGATTCCATTGGCCGCAGCTATGACGGCACGACGGACGGCGGCACGATTCCAATCGACTTGACGTTTACAGACGGCACAAATGAAATCAAACTCAAAGAAGGAACGGGCTTTACCGCCAAGAAGACGTTCGATTCCGCGGACGCGGGATGGCATACCGTCACTGTGGAAATCGCGTTGATCGGCGAAGCCGCGGTAAAGTACAAGCTCAAGGCGGGCGAAGAAAAATTTGAGATCGGCGGCAACATCAACAAGGCCTATCCCGATTTGACCGTATCTCTTTCCAAGACGACCTGCACGGTGGGCGAAAAGCTTCTTCCGCTTCTGTCTGTCGAGGGTGCTCCGGAAGACGCCGAGGTGACATATTACTATGCGCCGATCAATTCTGGATATTTGGAGTTTGAAGGCAGTGAGGCAGTTCCCAAGATCGACGAGAACACTGCAATCAGCGAACCCGGCACATATTATGTCTATGCCAAGACCGGCGAGACCAAGAACTACAAAGAGGAAAGGTCAGCAACCGTGGAACTCACGGTCAACGAGCCTGTCGTTGAAGCCGCTTCGGTGACAAGAGCGGACGGCACGGACGGCGGCACATACGAATCCCTCCCGGCGGCGCTGAATGCGGCACGGGACGGCGACACCGTCAAGCTGCTGGCCAACCATGTGACGGATGCAGACGCCCTCAATGCGCTCGGGGAAGATTTTACGTTCGAACAGTATGCTTCCATCGTACCCGTTGTCACCAAAACCTTGACGCTCGATCTGAACCACAAGACGGTCGACTACCTCGAGGTTGGATTCTCAGAGACTAACGAGGAAACGCAGAAAAAAGAAACTCTCGCGACAGGCAACCTGACTGTTACAGGCGAGGCCGCTTACGGCAGAATTTCAAATCTCATGTTCATGGCCGGCGCACTGGACATCCGGAGCGGCGAGATCGGCGGTTCAGGATGCGCGGGACTTTTCTGCGACGCGAACAGTGGCTCTGTGACCGTCAGCAACGGCACGGTGTATGGCCTCACCGTATTGGAGGGTGCTTCCGTCACCGTCAATGGCGGCTCCAATCACGCGGGTGAATGGGTTGTCGATTCCGGCGCTACGCTGAAAATTACGGACGGCACGTTTGGCGAGGTGCAGTTCACGCGCAATGGAACCATCGCCATCAGCGGCGGCACGTTCCAAAGCATTAAGAGCGAAATCGCAGAAGAGTTGCAGCCGCTCATGTCCCTGTTGGATACGCAGAAGGTGCACGCTTTCTACAAGGGCGACGACGTGCAGGACGGCAATGCAACGGAGCTGGCCGACGTAACCGTCAAGGAACACACTCACACCATGGTGGACAGCAAGTGCGCCTGCGGCTTTTCCTGCACCCACACGAACACCGAGGGCGCGAGCACCATCGGTAAAGACGGCAAGTGCACGGTCTGCGGGACACAGTTCGCGGCTGGCATCGGCGAAACCTATTATACCGATGTGCCGTCCGCGCTGAATGCGGCAGCTGACGGTCAGACCGTCAAGCTGTTGGCAAACGAGATGCTGCCTGACGGCATATATGTCAGCAAGACCCTCACGCTGGATTTGGACGGACACAGTCTGAGCGGATACAGCTTGAATGTCGGCGGTCGTACGGCCACGAGCCAGGTTCGCACCGGTAAACTGACGGTCATTGACAGCAGCGGCGGCAACGGCGCGGTGGGAGTGACCGTGCGGGACGGCGGTACACTGGTATTCAATCCGGAGAATGACAATACCACTTTGCTCCAGCTGGAGGTTTGGGGCGGCACAGTCGAGCTGTACGGCGGAAAGATTTCGAGAAGTGGTCTGCGGCTGAATAATAACATCACATTGGGCAATCTGCTTCCCAAGCAAGCGGGACTGGCTTACTATCGTGGTGACACGCAGCTCACGCTGGAGGAAGCCGCTTCCCAGACCTGCGACCTGGTGGTAAAGTTGTGCAGCCACGGCGGCAAGAACGGCTTTGATGGCACCAACTGTCCCTACTGCAACGCGCCCGCGGTGGCGCAGACGGCCTTGCGGAATGGCGAGGGCGGCGGTCTGTGGCGGAGATTTGCCGACTTGCAGACTGCCCTTGACGCGGACAGAGACGGCGGCTCGACCCTCAGTCTGCTGACCGACGTTACCGGCGATTATACCATCGACGGCACCCGGGACACCGGCATAGATCTGAACGGCCATTCAATCCACGGTACGGTAACCGTCAAGGCCGCCACAGGCATGGACACTACTACCTTAAGCAACACGAAAAACACGACCACAGCCAGTATCGATACCGTCGTTGCCCACATGGGAGCAAACCTCGCCGGTTCGGGATTCCCCGCCGTTATCGGCACGCTGAAGCTGGCAGAGGTTGCCACATGGGCAAACATCCTGTATGAACCTAACCGCCTTGGCTATAAGGTGCTCAATGGGGACGGCACTCACAAGTGGTACGCCCCGGCGGATGTTCCTGCCGGTTCCACGGAGCTGAACAATGTCATCATCAATCGTCTGCCAATCCCCTCCAAGACCCTGTCTCTGAAGGTCGATGGGAAGAACCTGACCGGCAGTAACCCGAAGGTGGAGCGCGGCACGACCGTCCGGCTCTGCGCCAACTGCAACGCGAAGGATGCGGATGTGGCCATCTACGTCGGAGAGATAGGGGGAGACGGCATCCCCACATACAGACAGAAGAAAGCTGAATATAAAAAGATCGGCACCATGTGGTACTATGTTGTAGACTTCGATGCTGACACGATCGGAACATACAGCATTTATTTCACGGCCAGCAAGGACGGCTATTCGGTATCGAGCAACCCCAAAATACTGACCGTCACCAAGCTGAATCTCAGCAAAGCCGTAATCACGTTCCCCAACGGCAATGAAAGTGTCTATCAGCCTTATAACACCGCCACCGGCGTGCCGCCCTATGTTGTAACGTACAACGGCAGCGAGCTGAAAGCGGGAGTTGATTACACCGTCGTCCGCGGCGATTCCCGTTCCACTGTCGGCACCGCCACTCTGACCATCAAGGCGACAGACGACGGCGACTACACCGGCCAGAAAACCGCCAGATGGACGGTCGCAGCTCACAAAGCAACGATCTCGGTCGGCAACATCATAAAGGCATACGATGGCACAACAGACCTGCCCGCAAACGCGTCGATAAAGCTTAAGAGTGCGGATTCCCGCTATGCTCCTTCCGGCGGGCCACTTCCTCTGGCGGCTGGTGAGGATTACCAGATACTCAATGCCAGTTATGATTCCGCCAATGCAAGTGAGGACGAAAAGACCGTCTCCTTCACCATTAAGCTGACGGATAGGAACTATACCTTTGAAGACGGCACGACGCAAAAGGACTTTGTGCTGAACGGCGCGGATGTGTCGCAGACTTTCAAGATCAGTCAGGCCACTGTGACCCCGAACGAGATCACGCAGTACGTTTTCAACGATTTGGCAAAGACCTACGAAATCGATTTGAGAACGCTCCTGCCAGAGCTGCCTGTAGGCTGCGAGTACGGCAAGATCCATAATCGGGGCTGCGATTACCACTTTACGGATAGTACTTACCTCGACAGCAGCAACTATATATTCGTGTCAAACGAAGGCATTCTGACTCTGCCCATCGTGGCCGCGCACAGCGCGAATGTGAACGATCAGATCGGCACTTTGACCGTCCCGATTGTAAGCACGAACTATCAGCCGTTCGAGCTGACCATCAAGGTCGTCATTGGCCAGAGGATCCCCCTCGATCAATCGGGCGTCAGCGTCAGCGCGACGGATATCACCTACGGTCAGGCGCTGGCAGAGAGCACACTCACGGCCACGGGTTCGATGATCTGCCCCCGCACACAGGCCGTGATTCCGGGTACGTTCGCGTGGAAGGACGGCACCATCAAGCCCAACGCGGGCAGCTATGATGCCGAATGGACGTTCACCCCGGCGGAAGGCTACGAAGAATACGCCCCCGCGACCGGCACCGTGACCGTCACAGTCGAACCGGCAGAGCTGACGGGAGTTTCCGTGAGGGCACCCAGCACGTATTACACCGGCAAGCCGCAGCACGCATCGACAATCGCGTTTGGGCAAAGTGTAGACGGCACTACCGTGACGTTCACCTACAGCGACAAGGTAGACGGCGACTATACTTCGGACGGACCGACTTTCACCGACGCAGGCACGTACACCGTTTACTACAAAGCGGAAGCAGCAAACCACAAAACGGCTACCGGTACGTTCACCGTAACCATTGCCCCGCTGCCCATCAGCCTTCTCTCCGTCGAAAGAATCTCCAAGTCCTACGACGGCACCGCAAACGTCACGCTTACCGCGAGCAGACTGACGTTCTTCAGCAAGACGGCCAGTCGTTCGGGCATTATACTTCCCGATACGGCGCTCACCTTCTCTGACGCCCAGTTTACCATGAAGCAGGCGGACGGGAGCTACCTGCCCTCGCCGGACGTCGGAAACGGAAAGGCTCTTTCCTTCACCATGACGCTTGCGAACGACAACTATGTGTTTGAGGGCAAGCCGGAAGGCACCAAAACGGTCAGTGACACTTTTGCAACCGACGATACGACCCGTTTCACCATCACCAGGGCCGACGCGCCCGTGCCGACAGACGGTACGCTGACCATCATCAACGGTCTGGAAAGAACCTACGAGGTCGATCTGGCGGCGCTGCTGTCTGCACTGGAAAGCCCCAAGTCCTACGGCGACATCGCCTATGGCGCGCCGACCATCACCGTGGATGCCGGCTACTGCGACGCTGCCACTGCGAAGGTCGAAAACGGCAAGCTGATTCTGCCCATTCTGGCAAACCCGGTCAATACGGAGGGCAATGTCGGCTCGGTGACGGTGATTGTCACAACCAGCAACTACGAGGACATCACCCTGACCGTCAACATCTTCGCAAAGGACAAGATCACGCCCGTTCCGGATGGCGAGGTGACCGCAAGCGAGATCACCTACGGTCAGCCGCTGAATGCAAGCACAGTCACGGGCAAGATGAAAGGCCCCACCACCGGTGAAGAGGTTCCCGGCACCTTCACATGGACGGACGGCACGCTCATGTTCAACGCGGGCAGCCGTAAGGCCGAATGGACGTTCACCCCGGACGCGCCGGAGTACGCGACGGCCACCGGAAAGGTGCGGGTCACGGTCAATCCCAAGTCCATTGTAGGCGCGGTCGTCACGCTGGAAGACACCTTTGTGTATGACGGGACGGAAAAACGGCCCCAGATAATCAGTGTCGTTCTGGACGGCGTAACACTGACAGGCATTGGCGGAGGCACAGATTATGGCTTTTCCTGCAACAGAACGTCGCAGGTCGGCACATACTACGATGATTTTTCTCTCAGCGGTCTGGGTAACTACACCGGCGAGATGAAGTTCACGTGGTCGATCACGCCAAGAGAAGTGACACCCACGATCACCGTCGCGGACGGCACCTATAACGGCGGAAATCCCGTTCAGCCGACCGTTACCCTCACAGACGACCTCGGCAATACCATTGACCCGAAGGAATACGACGTCTCCTACAGCGATAACACAAACGCGGGTACTGCCACCGTTACCATCACCGATAAGGAAGGCGGCAACTATGTCCTCGGTACGGCCGGCACGACCTTCACGATCAACAAGGCCGCCGCGCCCGCGCTGACTGCCTATCAGGTCACCCGGAAGTACACTCTAAAAACGGAGCAGACCATCACCCTCCCCGACCTCAAGAGTCTGGGAATGCCCGATGACGCACAGGTATCCGACACGAACGCGTTCCACAGCGGGTCCTATTCTCCCGCGGGCAGGATTCAGGACGGTTGGGGCATTGACGTGAACACCGGCGCGATCACCTACGCTCTGGCGGACGGTGCCGCCGCTGGCGACGTCATCACCTTCACCCTTCTGGTTCGCTCCAAGAACTACGAGGACGCCACCGTTACGGTCATCCTCACCCTGACGGAGCGGGATGCGCCCATCCTGACCCTGCCGGACATCATTACCGTGGACTACACCGGCGCGGAAATTCCCGTCAGCGCGGTCACCGACAAGAGCGCCGCCTTTGACGGCAAGGATGTGCCGGGTACATGGAGCTGGAAAGCCGGTCAGGCGATCACCAACGCGACCGACACCGGCAGTAAGACCGTACTGCTTTTTGCTAAAATTCAAAATCCCCTAGAGAATCCAGCACTTTTTGGGTGCTTCTTTTCAGTTAGCCCATCAGTTAGCCCATAGCCTTCTGAGGGGCTTTTTCTTGTGATGCAAAGGCCGTGTTGATTACGGATGCAAGTTGTTCAGGCCGATTATACTTTACCTTAGCGTATATGTCCATCGTTATTTTGCTGTTTTCATGACCCGCAAGGTACTGAACTGTTTTGGGATCGACAGAGGCATATATCAGGTTCGTAATGTATGTGTGCCTGAGCTGATGGGGGGTTACATGGAAGTCCAGACTATAGACTACATTCCCGTTGTGGGCGGCTTTTTGCCCAAGTACAGGGGTCACGGTGTGAACTTCCTTTTTTCCATTTTCATATCGCACGTAAGAGCGTTCCTTGACGGTGCGTGTTTCAATGTATTTCCAGATTCGCTTGAATTGGGTATAAGACAGAGGATCGCCGTCCCGGTTGGCAACAACATAGTCGGATTTCGATGTTGCTTTTGCTTCGCTTAAACATTCAATGAGCTGCGGGGGAAGGGGAACTTCACGTTTGGCAGCGTTGGTTTTCAGTTCGTTGAGAACCACCGGCCTGTTATGCTCAACATGCCACGCTCTTTGAACGGAGAGGTATGGTGTCGGGATGTCCAGAAAAACGCAGTCCCACTTGAGACCGAGAATTTCTTCACGGCGCAGGCCAGCATACAGTCCAATCATTACAAACACGTATGGCGGCAATCCCTTGACTGCGGCCAACAGCTTTTCAACCTGCTGATCGGTCAGCGCATTCTTGTCTTTCTGAGGTTTTCCACCTTTGGCGGAAAGATTCTCACAGGGGGAGGAATCCACCAAATGGCTTTCCAGAGCGGAGCGAAAGATCGACTTGTAGAGCATCTGTACAGATCTGTAAACGGAAGCAGACTTTTTCGATGCGGAAAGCATTGCGATTTTTACATCGTCCGCAGTAACGGATGCCATATACATATGCCCGAGAGGAGCGATGATGTAATTCTTGACTTTGGACGTGTAGTCAATCATAGTTGTTGCTCTGACATTGGCAGACTGCATTAGTAGCCATTTTTCGCAGTATTCTTTTACTGTGGGAGAGGTCCTGCGAAACTTCGCGTCTTTAATTAACTGTTTTGCTTCTTCGACTTTTTCGTATAGTTCTTCCGGCGTGGGTGCGTAGAGTGCAACACGCTTTCCGTCTGCGTCTTCAATTCTGGTGCGATAGTATTCCACGCCTTTAATAACGGTAGTACCGTAATCGGGAATCAGCTTTTTTCGCTTTGCCAATTCCGCCACCTCCTAAAATGATGATAACAGCTGCTGTTGCCAAGGTTATATCAAAAAGTGTTTATAGATGCAACGATGTCAAATCAGCAACGCGTAGTTCGAGGCTTGCGATAGGTCTCTCTATGGACGATTGGGTTGGCGCGGTGTGTACAGTTCTGAATATAGTCCTGAAGACAGGCACTGGTGAAATAGACACATCCGTTCTCAACATATTGGATATAAGCAATCAACCCATTTTGCCGTGCGGTATCCAGAGTTGTGAGGCTGATACCAAGTATTTCTGCGGCTTCTTTTCTGCTGATAAGTTTTTCCATAGATGGGATACCTCCTGTCTTAACTTGATAAGAAACCGAAGCCACATGAGTGCGCTGGTAAATTGCTTCACCAGCGCATGGTATCTGGCTTCGATATACTGTACCGTCTGTTTGAATCGTATTAACATACATAGCATGACTGGTACAGTAAGCTGATTTTTTGATTGCTGTTTTCCAACCAATTTGCCACGCCCCCGGTTGGTGGGTATGATACAAGTCGCCTATGGTAAGGCTGTCATAACTCTGCAAGTACCGCTGCCGTCTGGCTGGCGTGTACCGCAGGGCTGCCCCCTAGTCTTTGGGAGCGCGTGAGCAAGTTCCATTTCACCGCATTGAGAGAGGATACCCCGGTTTACCAGCTGGGGCCGTTCGGTTCGTAGATCGCTCTTAGGGGCTTCTGAGATTCATCCCAGAAGCCCCTTGTCATGGCGGCGGACAGACAATCTCTGGAAGGGTGTGTGTACTTATATCATCTTGTATTCAGTTTTCAAAATACAGAGAAGGGTCTGTGAAGAAGTCCCTTCACTATACCACCAGGACACGGTGGGCTTAATAGTGCCATTCTGACAGGAAATTTTTTGAAAAAATTTCAAACTCATTTTTCTTACGAAAGGCAGTCCTTCGTGAAAGACCATAGTTGTCCATCAGAAACTTTGCAACCATGCAGCTTTTTCCGGACAGGTACATCTCCAGCACCTCTGTTCCCCAGATATTCCATGCAGCCAGGGCTTTTTTTAACTCGCCGATTACAACGGAACTGATGAGGGCTTCTTCCTGACATTCAACGGAAGGTAGCGCGGCGCTGTGACTTTCCACCAATTCTTCCAATGATAGAACAGTGTAAGCCTTGGCAGCATCCCGATTGCGGCGAGCGGATCGCCTTTCGCTGTTCCATGCTGCGTGCTGCTCTTTGCTGACCTCCATAACGATACAATCAAGGTTATAATTGTCAGAAAGAATGTCGGCGTAGAAATACCGCCGTTCGTTTGCTGGGGCAGTCTTGTTTGCCGCAACAATCCTGTGCCAATGCGCAGAGGTAGTTTCAACGAGTACAAGGGAACCATCTGCCTGCCGTTCGTTTACCAGATATGTAATTTTCATGTTTGTGATCTCCTTATCAGTGAAATTTGTTTGAAGGCAAATTTCGGAGATCACGGATACTTTGCGATATAACACAGCCAGAAACCGATCATAAGTACCTTTCTGCTTTCTGACTGTGAGGGCGCAAATAGGCACAACAATACAGCAGAAAGCTGTTTGCCATGTCCTACTCGAAAGTCCTCGTTCTCGCCCTAAAGCGGATGCAGGCTCTTATCCGGGTTGCTTATTAAAAAGTCCGGCGGTCGGAACTATGTTCAAATTTATTCAGTTTTCGATGGAGATGATGAATCTCTGTGCGCACCTGGGGCATTTCAGAATCAGACCGTGGAAACTGCCGGGTGCCTCAGTATTTCCACTGAGAGACAGCACCGCTATATTTTCGCCCTGCAGCTTGTCGCACAGCCGCCCGCGCTTGCAGGCGGGGCATAGCACGTAGTCGCTCTTTAATCGCTGAGGATAATAAAGCTGTCGGATCAGGAGCATTTGATTCCGCTCCTTCGTCAAAATCTGACCGGAAGCTGCTTGCCGCGGCGGCGAATCCGATAGTCGTATCCTCGCCGGATGCAGCAGTAGCAGCAACAGTCCTGAATTACCTGAATGGGATCGGAGCGGATGATGGAATACTCCGGCGAAGCATAAAAGGCGCTTGCACATCTGCCGCAGAGGCAAATTTCCAGTTCGGTACGTTTGGTTATCATTTTGGCTTCCTCCTGTAAGAAAAAAATAAAAGCCGGGCATGAAAACGATAGAGTAAGCCTGTTACTCATCGTTTTTCATGCCCGGCTATTTGGTGGTGTTTCATTATGCGGTCAGTGCCCGCATACCCCGTTGCTCGGTGCTATGATGGAATATTAAAAAATAGTTGCTGACGGCTGCCTCGTTGAACGGCGGTAAAACAGCGGCGTTTTACTGCGCCGGTAAGCGAGATTTATTTGCGTGATCTGGTGGCATTTCGGACATTTCAGCTCTATCTTGCCAGAAAGCGGCGTTGTTTTGTAGAAGATGACACGCTGACAAACCTTGCATTTTACGGCTACCCGCATTTCCTGCCCTGAATTTGTTTCCATATGTTCACCGCTCCCTTGCTATTGTTTGTAAAGAAGGTTCTTGTCCAGCAGCCCCAGATGTTCCATACGGAATGCCAAAGCCGACTTGGAGACGCCCAATAATCCCGCTAACCGGCAAAAGCTGTCATACTTATTGGGCGTGTATTTTCTGGAAAGCGTGCCGACATGTTCCCCCAACCCAGCAAGGAACATCCCGTCCAGAATTGCGTCCTTTGGCATCAGCAGAGCAGCGGCAAGAGCGTCGGCCTGCCATTCCGTCCAGTCGGTGACTTTCCTGCCGACAGTCTTGGGAGAGGCGCACAGCCGTGCGTCGATCAGGATGGTGTTTCCGTCGAGGTAGTAATAGCATTCCTCGCCGTTATAGTACACCGGCACATACTGTTCATCCGGCGACGTAACGCCCAGAATGCTCCCATCCAGAGACGGTATCTGGTAATCGACCTCCAGCCCCAACACCTCAGCCAGTTCCTCCGGGTTGACCTGATAGAACAGATGCCTTTCCGGTACATATGCCTCGGTGTAGATGGAAAGGACTCTCCCGGCAATTTGCTCGATATCCTCTCTGGACAGGATTGGTGCCGCCATATGACCCCCTCCGTGGAAACGCCCGCTTTTTTGAATACGAATGTTTGTTCGCTAACTGAATGTGGCGCTATAACAGCACCGTCCACCGGGATTTGTCAAGAGAAATTTTCAGATTTATAAAACATTTTGAATCCCGATGCGCTCAATGTACTTCCCGACCACAAGACTATCACTTCATTGCTGGCAGAAAGTTTGGCGCGGATAGTAGCAAATGCTTGACACGGAGTATAGATTCCTGGCCACCCTGTATGGCAATGCGGCTTCAGTTGCCTGATATTGTGGTGCGCTTCAGCGCTAAGTTGCATCCCAAAATCGTCACTTACAGCGGCGCTGCTGGGGAGGTTGCGTCTGCTGGGAATGACCTCACATCCTGTCTCGCGCAGAAAAATCCCTTTGAATGTTGATGCCAGCGTATGTATCATGTTTCTGAACCACACAATCGGTCTCTCCTGCGACGAGATTACTCTGGCGGGTAAGTCAGCGCACGGGAACCTTGCGTCGGTCATTGTAGCCGCCCCCTTCCGATGCGCTGAACCGCCTCTTGGAAAGCCTTGATCTTGTCTCCATCACTACGTCGGAGACATGCCTGCAGCAGTTCTTGAAATGCCCCACCACTCCAATACAGAAAGATACTCTCTGCCGCAGCTGTGGTGACAGGGGGGTGCTTTTGTACATATCAACTGTCGAAATAAGGGAGAAGGATCTCCGCAACATAGGCAAGCTCACTTGCCGGAATGGAAACGCCGAACAGCTCGGCGGGGTACTGCATGTGCTTTTCCAGCTTTGCAAAAAAGGCGCTGTTTGCATTGATAAACGCCTTCAGGCCATCGAATTTCAGGGGCTCGCCGCGAATAAGGCGTTCGAGCATATGTGCACAGTGAAAGATGAACTTGACCGCAATGTCATTGGCAGGGGCGATCCCAAAGTCGATCAGCAGCGCGGTCAGTGTACTGCCGAGGACGCTGCAGGCCTTCTGCGGATTCAGGAAGGTCAGTGTGGGAATAAGCATCTTTTTGATCGTATTGTCAAGGAAATCTGAGCCGCGCTCCAACGGCGCTGCCGACACAAGGGAGCGGGCTTCCTCGGCAAGAAGGTGCAGCGTTATCTCCGGCTGCCTGCTGGCTTCCGCAACGGCAAGCAGAACCGGAAGGCTCACGTTCGCGACGGTTGCACTGTGAATTCCCGTGTTGCGGAACAGAAGCTCGTTCAGGCCGGTCAGCGGCTCCATATCAGCAAGGATCAGCACGCCGGCGGAGCAGTCCCGCTGCTGCAGCGCGTCGAGAATCGTCGTACGCAGGGAGGCGAGCGATGCATTCACGCCGTAGCTGATGCCGGTCACGCACGGCTGCCCCACCGCCGCATTGACATAGTCCGCCATCTGCTCAGCGACGGTTTCGCCGTGCAGCAGCGCGAGGATCGTGACACTCTCCTGCTCGGGTGGTGCTTTTGCGGCAGTCACCGTGCCATACTGGTGCAGCCGATCCATAAACATCGACTCGCTGTAGCGGTTGGTGGAAAAGCCCTTCGGCGTGAAGGTGATATACTCCAGCTCCAATTCCGTAAGCAGCGCCGAAATTTCATGATCAGCACGGGCATCCGGCCGGATTCCCTCCAGAAAATCCGGGCGGAAGCTGCCGAGGGTGATCTCGATAATCTTGGAGTGCGGCAGCATGGAGCTGTGGCGCATGTAGACGAGTGCGCAGGTTGTGCGGATGGCACGATACAGGCTGCCGAGATTGTCGGCATAACTGGCTCTTAAAAAAGCAGCCAGCGCGTCTGCCCGCAGACGGAAGCAAAGCCCCGTCGTCGTTGATTCCTCCTGAAAACGTGTGATGACGACCTCGGCAAGTTCATGCAGATCCCACTTCTCAAGATCCGGGACATGAATCAGAACCGGAAAGTGCTGCTGAAGCAGCGAAATCGACGGTGCATCGGGTGGGTCAGTGGAAATCGCGACGATCATCACAGTTGCGTAACGTGTAACGGAGGGTTCTCCAATGCGGGTAAAGGTTTTTTTGTCAATCAGCGTCATCAGAGAATGCTGGACAGCGGGCGGCAGCTTTTCCACGCCGTTGAGGCAAAGCAGTCCACCGGCAGCGCGTTCTATCAGCCCGCGCCTGCTTTTGCCGCCCTTGAGCGACACGTCCTTGCTGTAACCAAAGAGTTGGTTCAGGAAGGATTGCGGCGAAGCTTCGTATTCACGGCAGTTGACGACGATATACGGCGCGTCCTCTGCAATGGAGCCGACAGCGACCGCGTGCAGGTACATCCGGTGCGCGAGTTCGCCCTTTCCGACGCCGATGTTGCCATAAATCATTGTATGAAGATCATGAGACGGGTACATCACGGCTGCCTTTGCCCGCAGGATTTCGTCGCGAAGCGTGCATCGCGCGCCGATCAGGGTGTCCAGAAGCACGGGAACATCGGCGGGATCCTCCTTTGACTGCACAGGCAGAGCCGATGCGCTCGCAAAGCCCTGGATATCGCAGCCCTTTGGCAGCGTGGATGGAAAAAAGGCGGTGGGGAAGTGCTGCTCCAGGTGAAAACGGCTGAGAAAGTAGGTCGGTTTTCCCTGAATTTTAATCAGCTGCCCATTCTGATAGAGCAGGTTCAGCTCACGGGCAACATTGGCGCGATCCATCTGCAGCCGGTCGGCCAGCGCGGCGGCGTGGCTCCACTGCGCTGTGCCGCCGGGAGAGGAAAGCATTCGCTCCGTGTCCTCCTGCACGGCTGCAAGCACGTCCTCCTTGCGGCGTCCTTTCATATTTTCATCCTCCGAAAAAAATTTGTGCGCATGTCTGCTAAAACTGTCCGGAAAAATACACAATCTTTTAATTTGCTTTATAATCTGTGTCTCATGCAATCCGAGCTTTAGACACATTGCCATTATATCAGACAATAACCAGAAATAAAATATGGCACATTGAACAAAACCGAATGCCAATTTATGTCTTATTTCATCAAATCAACGATGTACACAAATTAAGGACTGTGTAAAATTCACGAAAATTTGACAACAATGCGTGTCGCCATTATAATCAGAGCATCAGTTGAATGTACCGGCGCAGCGTTCTTTCGGCCACCGGCGTCATAGAAATATGGAGTGTCGTCCATGAACATTGTTTTGAATCGGATCGACGAACGGCTGATTCACGGGCAGGTTCTGGTTTCATGGGCAAAGAAACTGTCAGTCCGGCGAATCGTGATTGTCGATGATCGTTGCGCAGAGGATGCGTTGGCAAAAACCGTCCTTTCCCTGTCTGTTCCCATGGGAATTGAACTGAAAATTCTGAGCTGCCGCGACGCGCTGCCCTATCTTCAGGCAGATGGCTGCGGTGGGCCGCCGAACACGATCCTGCTGACCCGATCGCCTCGCGCACTGAAGTATCTTTGGGATAACGGCTACCGTCCAGACTGCGCCAACATCGGTGGAATGGCCGCAGGGGCCGGACGCAGCCAGCTCTGCCGCGGTGTGTTCATGTCGGAGGAGGAGCGCCGTATTCTTCGGGATATGCAACGTGATGGAATGGATATCTACATTCAGACTGTATACGCCGATACGAAAATGCCGCTTTCCAAATTCCTTTAGTTTGTGAAAAACTGTTGTTTACTTAAAGGAGGACCATCATGGTTGAGATCAAAACCACGGTACAGAATAAAACCGGCCTGCACGCGCGGCCCGCGGCGCAGCTGGTTGCCCTCGCAAAAACATTTGGCAGCAAAATCACTGTTTCTGCTGACGGCCGCGCCTGCGACGCAAAGAGCATTTTCAGCGTGCTGCACGCCTGCATCAAGCAGGGAGCGCCCGTTACCGTCCGCGCAGAAGGCGACGATGAGCAGGCCGCTGCCGCCGCCGTGACAGAGTATATCGAAGCATTGGAGGAATGACCGTGATTCTGCAAGGTGTTTCTGTTTGCTCCGGCTGTGCGCTTGCACCGAGCTTTCTGCTCGCGCAGCTGCCGGACTTCGACCTTGCCGAGCGGGCGGCTGAGTCGGTAGACGAAACGCTGCACCGCATCGAGGCCGCCTTTCGGGCAGTCACGGCTGAGCTGACAGAGGAACAGGCGGCCTATACCGCAGCCGATGCGTCAGAACGCGCGGAACTGGCAGGGGTTCAGCTTGCTATGCTGGAGGATTCCTTCTTCCGCGACCGGATTTCCGCTAACGCGGACATGGGTCTTTCTGCCGCCGCTGCCGTGCTTTCCGCCGCCAAAGAGCAAGAGGATATGCTGCTGGCGCTTAACGACGACTACATGTCCGCGCGCGCTGACGACATTCACGATCTGGCGCTGCGCGTGGTCTGCTCCGCGCTTGGGCTTTCCCGCCCTGCGCTTTCCGGCCTGACAGCCGACTGCGTGGTGGTCGCCGAGCGGCTGCTGCCCTCGACGCTGATGTCCGCGAAGCTCGAGCATATCAAGGGACTTGTGATCGGCAGCGGAACCAAGACCTCGCACGTTTCGATTCTTGCCTCCGGTCTGCAGATTCCAACGCTGGTCGGCTGCGGGATCATCAGCGCTGTCAAGGCGGGCGAAACGGTTTATCTGGACGGCGAAAAGGGAGTGCTTCGCTGCGGCATGAGCGGCGAGGAGCTTACGGAATGCCGGACCGAACTGGCGGAATTCCAGCGGAAGCAGCTGCTGCTTGCAGAGTACGGCAGCCGTCCCTTCGTAAGTGGAGACGGCGTGAAGAGCGGCCTGTATCTGAATATTACCGATCCATGCGAGCTGCTTCGTCCGATGGCCTGCAGCTGTGACGGCGTCGGCCTGTTCCGCTCCGAATTCTTGTTCCTTGATCGCAAGACTCTGCCGTCCGAGGACGAGCAGTATGAGGCGTATGCGCAGGCGGCAAAGTCGCTTGACGGGCGGACACTGACGATCCGCACCATCGACATCGGCGGCGACAAGGACGCACCCGCACTGGGGCTTCCAAAGGAGGAAAATCCCTTTATGGGCTACCGCGCCGTGCGTATCTGCATGGATCGGAGCGACCTGATCCTGGCGCAGCTCCGCGCGATCCTGCGTGCTGCGGTCTGCGGCGACGTTCGTGTGATGTTCCCGATGATTGCAACCGTAACGGAGTTGGAGGCCATGTTGGAATATCTGCGGCAGGCGGATGCTCAGCTCACGGCGGAGCATGTACCCCACCGCGCGGATGTCAAGGTCGGCATTATGGTGGAAGTCCCCTCGGCGGTCGTCATGCTTGATCAGCTGCTTGAGCTGGTTGACTTTGTCAGCATTGGCAGCAACGATCTTGTGCAATATACCTTCGCGGCAGACCGGCTGAATGAAAAGGTCAGCTATCTGAATCAATTTATGCACCCTGCAGTTCTGAGACTCCTTCACCGGACCATCTCTCTGACGCACGAGCGCGGAAAAGAGTGCTCGCTGTGCGGCGAAATGGCAGGCGATCGGGTCGGCTTGGCTGCATTGGCAATATTAGGCTTGCGCAAATTCAGCATGTCCTCATCCAAGCTGCTTCAGGCAAAGCACCTGATGTCGCTGCTGGAGCTCGGGACATTGCGGGGCTTGCAGGAGCCGCTGCTCCGTGTACGCAACGCCGAGCAGGCTGTCGCCCTGCTGAAGGCTGCTCTTCCCGAGGAGTACTTCGGCGCGTGACAGGCTTGGGCATGCGGGTGCGCAATAAAACTTTGAGGGGGATGTAGAAAGGAAACCATGACGCACTTCAAAAAAAATAAAAAAGGAGAAAAGAAATGGTAGTACGCGCTATCCTGGTAGCTTTGATCGCTACCTGCAGCACCTGGTGGTTCAGCCATGTGATCACCAGAACCTGGCTCTACCCGATTTGGTCCGGCTTCCTGGTCGGTATCGTTATGGGCAGACCGATGGAGGGCATGATGCTTGCTGCAGCCATCAACCTTCCCTATGTTGGCTTTATCACAGCCGGTGGCTCTATGCCCGGCAACGCAATGTTTGCAGGCTCCGTCGGCACCGCGCTCGGTCTTGTCTCCGGGCTTGACATGACCACCGCGACCACGATTGGCGTCATCCTCGGCTCCGTCGCTGTTATGATCTGGAATGCCTATATGTCCATCAACTCCGTTTGGGTACATATGGCTGACAAGTATGCAGCAAAGGGCAACCTGAAGATGATCCGCTTCTGCAACTACGTACCTTCGTTCTTCGTGTCCCTGATACTCAACGGCATTCCCGCCTTCCTTATCGTGATGAAGGGCGCCGTTGTCGGCGACTGGCTGGCCGCCTGCCCCATGTGGGTTATCGATGGCTTCGCAATGGTCGGCGGCATTCTCCCGGCTCTCGGCGTCGGTATGTTGCTGAACTTCCTGGGCCAGAAGAAGATTCTTCCGTTCTTCTTCCTGGGCTTCTTCCTTGCGCAGTTCCTCGGCCTGAGCACGATGGCTATTACCATCTTCGGCGCTATCATTGCCTTTATCATCTATCTCTTCGGTGAGAATAAAGAAAAGGAGGCGGCATAATCATGGCACAGCTCAGAAAATCCGATCTTGTCAAAAACTGGCTGCTTGGCTACTCCAGTGAAACCTGCTATAACTATGAACGCCTTCAGGCACTCGGCAACGCAAACGCTTTCATTCCCATCATCAAGCGTCTTTACAAGGAAGATCAGTATGCGGAAGAAATTTCCAAGTACATGAATTTCTTTAACACCGAGCCCTCCTACATGGGCACGGTCATCCACGGCATCACCGCTGCGATGGAAGAAAAGCGCGCGAATGACGGCGACATCACCGCTGACGAAATCCTTTCCGTCCGCTCCGCCCTCATGGGACCGCTTGCCGGTATCGGCGACGTTGTTTCTCAGTCGATCGTTTACCCGATCCTTGCCGGTGTCTGCATTCAGCTGGCTCTGGCGGGCAACTATGCGGGTCCAATCCTGTTTGAGATCATCTACAAGGTCATCATGCTCACCCTTGGCTACAATATGTACATGATGGGCTACCGGAAAGGTAAGAGCGCGATTATCACCTTCCTGAAGACCGGCCTGCTCAACCGTATCCTTGAGCTTGTCAGTATCGTCGGTCTGATGGTTATCGGCAGCATGGCTGTCAGCAACATCAGCTTCAACTTCTCCCTCATCGGTTGGGAAGTTACAAATGAGATCGGTTCTGTTGCGTTCAACCTGCAGAACACCGTTTTCGATGCGCTGCTTCCCGGCATGGTTCCTCTGGCACTTGTGCTCGGCGTTTGGGGCCTGCTGAAAAAGCGCGTGAAGCCGACAGCCATTATTTTCCTTATGTTCGTCCTGGCGTTTGCCACGATCGGTCTGGCTGCGATCTGCGGCGCCTACTAATTTACAAGTTCACACTACTTTTTTCCATTCCCCTCTCCAACTGAACATGGCAGTGCAGACTCCGGCCTGCACTGCCATCTTCAGAAACTCCCTCTTGAATTCGAGATACAGCGAGGCAAAAGCAAATGACGAAGAATTTTATCATCTCGCCGTCCATTATGTGCAGCACGCCGTCCGAAATGGAGCGGTATGCACATGCGTTCGAAGCCTGCGGCATCGATGCCATCCACTTCGACGTAATGGACGGACATTATGTACCTAATATAATGCTTGGCGTCCGCGACTACGCGGCGCTGAAAAAGGCGACCAAGCTCCCGATCGACCTTCACCTGATGTGTACCGATCCGGAGGGCTTTGTGCAGATTCTGCAGCCCGCCGCCGGCGACTGGGTCAGCTTCCATCCTGAGGAGGCGCGCAACCCGCACCGTTTGCTGACAGAGTTGAAGGAACGCGGGTGCAGGGCAGGCATCGCGCTCAGCCCGGGCGTTCCGGTAAGCTATATCGATGAGATGGGTGCGTATCTGGATTTCGTGCTCGTTATGGCAGTCAATCCCGGTTTTGCGGGGCAGAAGATGCTCTGCGACCATTTGGACAAGCTGCGGCGCGTACGTGCGGCCGTTGCCCGCTTTGACCAGAAAATCGAAATCATTGTCGATGGGAATACCACTGCGGCAAACGGCATCAGCATGCTGCGCAGCGGCGCGACCGGCCTGGTGATCGGCACATCCTCGGCAATGAAGCACGGTGCGGAGCACTTCGCCGAGGAATACGCAAACTACATTTCTGAAATAATGAGAGGATTGAACGAACAGTGATTGGCGTGATTGTTGCAACCCACGGCAAATTGGCGGAAGAGCTGCTTAACAGCGCCGCCATGCTGGTCGGCAGCGGCAGGCAGATGGACTGTGCCTGCGTAATGCCGACGATGAATCCTGAGGAATTTTTGGCGGAAACAGAGCGAAAGGTCGCGGCGCTGGATACCGGCGAGGGCATCGTTGCACTGGTCGATATTCTTGGCGGAACGCCGAACAACACGCTGTTCCGTCTATCGAAAAAATATAATATCCGTATTGTTACGGGAGTGAATCTTTCCATGGTCATGTACTGCGTCCTGGAGCGCAGCGATGGCATGACTGCGGACGAGTTGATTGAGGCGCTGCTCCAGACGGGCAGGGCCGAGATCGTCGAATTTGGCAGGAACTGATTTCCGGCAGGAGCCTGCCGGAACCCAAATCATACTTTTTATTTTTGGAGGCTATTGTGAAAAATCTGGTATTTACACGAATTGATGACCGCCTGATTCATGGGCAGGTCATCGCCACCTGGCTCAAGACCCTGTCGAACGTCCAGCATATTCTTGTCGTTGACGACAAGGTCTCGCAGGATCCGTTTATGCAGGAGATGTTCTCCCTGCTTGTCCCCTCGCATGTTACAATCGAGATCCGTACGGTCGATGAGGCTGCCGCGCTGCTTAAGGCGGGGCTGCAGAAGCCGACGATGATGATCGTCAAGGTCCCGCAGACAATTAAGAGTCTGATCGGAAAAGGTGCGGATATTGACTTTATCAATATCGGCGGCATGGGCATGTCCGCAGGTCGCACCAAGCTCTATCAGAACATCTCCGCCTCGGAGGAGGAGCGTCAGATCTTCCGGGAGCTGATGGCCCATGGCGTAAAGGTCGAAATCCAGATCATTCCCGCGCAGAAGCAGACGGATATGAAGAAGATCCTGAAATAAACAAAACCTCGGAACAACCGGCTTCGGTCGGTTATTCCTGTATTATGGAAAGGAAGGAAACGCATGAAAGCAGCACGCTTGTTCAAAATCGGCGACTTCCGTACGGTCGAGGTTGCGCGTCCGGAACCGCACGGCAAACAAATTCTTGTAAAGGTCAATGCCTGCGGTATCTGCGGCTCGGACATTCCCCGTATTTTTGAACTTGGCACCAGCAAGCAGAAGTATCCCCTGACGATCGGCCACGAATTCGGCGGCGAGATCGTCGCGGTCGGCGAGGATGCCGATCCCACCCTCATCGGCAAGCGCGGCGCGATCTTCCCATGTATTCCGTGCAGAAAGTGCGCTCCCTGTGAGAGCGGCGACTACGCGATGTGCCTTGACTACGACTATCTTGGCTCCCGCAGCGACGGCGGCTTTGCCGAATACTGCCTCGTTCCGAGCGAATGGCACTTTGTCGAATCGACCAATCCGGATCTGTCCGACGACGCACTGGCGATGGTCGAGCCGTGTACCGTTGCGCAGCATGCAATCCGCAAAAGCGGTCTGACAGCAGGACAGAATCTCCTGATCTTCGGCGCCGGCCCTATCGGCCAGATGGCCGCCCGCTGGGGAAAAATCTTCGGTGCGAGTACGGTCGTCCTGGTTGATGTGCTGGACGAAAAGGTCGAGTACGCCCGTTCGCATGGAAATATCGCGTTTAACAGCATGACGACGGACATCGCCGCCGAATTCAAAAAGCTGACCGGCGGCAAACTTCCCGATGTCGTGATCGAAGGCACCGGCGCGGGCGCGGCGCTGGGGCTTGGTATCGAGTGCTGCAAGACCTTCGGCACCGTGGTCATGATGGGCAACCCGCACCGCGATACCACCATCAAACTGGCGCAGCATTCCATGATTCTCCGCAAGGAGCTGGTACTCCGCGGCATCTGGAATTCGCACTATGCGCAGTCTCCGATCAACGAGTGGCAATATACTGTGCAGATGCTTGACGAAGGGCGGATGCAGGTCGAGGACCTCATCACGCACCGCAGCACCCTCGACGGCATTCCCAAGTTGTGCGAGGACATCTATACCCATAAGGTCTCCATCTGCAAGGCACTCTACTCCGTGAACGCCAAATGAAGCAGCGCTGGGATAAACTCATCTTGCGTGAGCTTTCGGCCGCCTTCGACGCACTGGACGAGACGCAGGTCGAGGCGCTGATTGACGAGCTGCTCAAGTCTGGCCGCCGTGTCCTGTGCGTCGGCGTCGGCCGCGTACTGATTTCGATGAAGGCGTGGGTCAAGCGTCTGCGTCATATGAACATCGACCTGAACTATGTCGGCGCAGAGAGCGAGGAGCCGATCGGCAGGGGGGATCTGCTGATCGTCGCCTCCGCCTCCGGCGAGAGCCTGTTTCCCGTCGCGATCGCGAAAAAAGCGAAGCGGTTCGGCGCGACGGTACTCTATCTCGGCTGCACGCCGGCAAGTTCTGCCGACGAGCTTGCTGATCTGCACGTGCTGCTGCGCGGCAGGACAAAGTTTACGCCGCCGGGCGACCCCGTTTCCGTTCAGCCGATGTCAACGCTGTTTGAGCAGCAGCTCTATCTTCTCTGCGACATGATTACATTGGAAATTATGGACCGCCTCGGCTGGGACGAAGCGACCGTAAAAGCGCGGCACGCAAATCTGGAATGAGGAGGCACGACGATGGGAGTCAATAAACTCCGGCCACAGATTCAGCTTTCCCTGCGGGAATACATCGACGTATGGAGCGGCATTGCGTTTGAGCATTATCAGCAAGCCGTCAGCGACGAGGTGCTGTTTGACGCGCTGCAGCTGGACGAGGAGCAAACCGCCCGTTTCCCGCTGGAATATGGCACGACGCTCCTTGTCCTTGCCGCACTCAGCTTCAAATTCAAGCCGAAACTGACCTCGGAAAAATATCAGACAAAAATCTGCGAACGCATGGCGGACAGCCTGTTTGCGCACATTCTGAAAGACGCGGACGAGGAAACACTAACCCAGTGCCGCACGTATTTTTTGGCAAAGCTGGGCATTTTTGGGCGTTTCTGTGTCGGCTGCTATTCGAAGTCCGCCTCGGCACGGCAGAAGGACATCATCGGCTTTGCACGCTATCTCCTGTCGCAGCTGGGCGTTGAGGCGGAGGAGGAACGGCAGATAAAGGCGCTGGAGCGCCTCGGTGTTTTGCTTGCCACGGCAAACGAAAGCTTTCTGAAACTTGTGGCAAACTCTGCGCAGGATGCGATTCGTTTCGATGGAAAACCGTCTTTCGTCGTACAAAAATAAGGGGAAACAACTATGCATTCAATCAAAGATATGGTATGTGTCGTCACCGGCGCGGCAAAGAGCATCGGCTTCGGCGTTGCGGAGCGCTACTGTGCCCTTGGGGCAAAGGTCGCGCTTATCGACATTCACCCCTCCGTTGAGGAAAGCGCGGAGCGGCTTCGCACCCAGGGCTATGAGGCGGCAGCCTATGTTCTGGATATTACCGATCCAGACGCGGTCAAGACAGTATTCTCGCAGATCCGCGAGCGCTACGGCGCGATCTATGCGCTCGTAAATGTTGCGGGCATCGTTTCACAGCACCCGATTGAAGAGGTCACGCTGGACGAGTGGGAGAAGATCATGCGCGTCAATGTTTATGGCGCTTTCTTCTGCATCCAGCAGGTGCTTCCCGATATGAAGGCGCAGCGCATGGGAAAGATTATCAACTTTTCGTCGAAAAGCGGCAAGACCGGTTCGGCGCTGATGGTACCATATTCCTCTGCGAAGGGGGCGGTCATCAGCATGACGCAGGCCATCGCCTATGAGATTGCGCCGTTCAATATCAACTGTAACTGCCTGTGCCCGGGTATTACGGACTCGACCGGCGTTTGGGACGCGGTCAGCGCGGGCTATATCCACAATCTTCAAATGCCGCGCGAGCAGGTGATTGACAAATTTACTGCCAAGATTCCGCTCAAGCGCCTGACAAGCATTGAAGACGTCGTCGATTTTGTCGAATTCCTGACAGTTTCCGGCGACTACTGCACCGGGCAGGCGTTCAATATCAGCGGCGGCCGTGAAATGCACTGAGGTAACGATATGGCTTATGATCCAAGTTATGCACAATATATCGACCATACCGTTCTGAAAGCGGACACGACACAGGAAACGCTACTGCGCTTCTGCAGCGAGGCAAAGCAGTACCATTTTGCAAGTGTTTGTGTCAATCCATGCAACGTTGCCTTCGTTGCGCGGCAGCTCGAAGGCAGCGGCGTCAAAACGGCAGCCGTCGTCGGCTTTCCCCTGGGCGCAAACAAAACCGGCATCAAGGCTGCCGAAGCACGGGAGGCCATTGCCGACGGTGCTTCGGAAATTGATATGGTCATCAATATCGGCGCATTGAAGGACGGCAGGCTCGATTTCGTTCGCGAGGATATCCGCGCCGTTGTTGCGGCAAGTCGTCCCACCGCGATCGTCAAGGTTATCATTGAAGAAAGCGCGCTCAGCCCCGATGAGATTGCATCTGCCGCGCGGCTCGTGATGGAGGCAGGCGGGGATTTTGTCAAAACCTCGACTGGCTTCGGCAGCGGCGGGGCAACGGAAGAAGGCGTGATGCTGATTCGCTCCGTCGTCGGTGATCGCTGCCGCATCAAAGCGTCGACCGGCATTAACAACCGCGCAATCTGCGACAATTTCCTCCGACTGGGCGTGACGCGCTTCGGCACAAGCAAGGGCATTCGCATCGTAGAGGACACGGAAGCATGAGACCGGACGGCGTTTTATTTGATTTGGACGGGACGCTCTGGGATAACACCGCAAACGCGGCCGAGGCATGGGCGCGGGCACTGTGCTCCGTACCGGAGCATCCACCGGCTCCAACGCAGGAGGACATTCGCGCCTGCTGCGGCTATGCTCTGCCGGAGCTGGCAGAGCGGCTTGTTCCGTCGCTGCCCCCGCAGCGGGCAATGGAGATCGTCCAGGAGTGCTACAAGCTGGAGGGGCCTGTCACGCGGGAGCGAGGCGGAGTTCTGTATGCCGGCGTGGAGCAGATGCTGCGGACGCTTTCCCAAAGGCTGCCGCTCTTTCTGATCAGTAATTGCAGTCCGGAATATCTCAGCGCTTTTTTTGACGCGCACGGACTGAAACGGTATTTTCGTGACAGCGCCTGCTGCACTGACGAGCACACGACAAAGGCGGGAAATATTTCCGCCGTCTGCAGGCGGTACGGTCTGCGCGCGCCGGTCTATGTAGGCGATACGATTATGGATTACCGTGCGGCGCAGGAGGCCGGCTGCAGCTTTATCTTTGCCGCTTACGGCTTCGGCGCCGTGCCGGAGGCAAGTTGGCGCATCGGGCAGCCGGCGGAGTTACCGGCGCTGGTGGAAAATATCGACTCTTGACCCAGGAGGAAACTGCGATGGATCAGGCGGCTGCAAAGATTGCCTCTCTGTTTAACGACGGAAAATTCGACGAGATCGCCGCACAATATCAGGCATCTGCTCCAACAGAGGAGACGTGCGCCGGCCTGTATGTGCTTGCCGCGCAGTATCTCAGCGCTCTGCCGCTCTCCCGCGAGGGGCTGGAGAAAATGTGGCAGCAAATGAAGCAGCTTCTGCAGCAGGCAGGCCCGCAGATTTCGCTCGCGCTTGCATCGGCGGTACAGGACACGGCGGCTCGATGCACCGCAGCGTTTTACCGTGCCTGCAACGACCGGCTGAAACTGGAGTATGCGCTGCTGCAGAAGGATGTGTGTTTTGAAAAGAAAGAGTACGTCATTCGCCGGATGCAGGAGTTGCTGCTGCAGGCGGATGTTGACTTTTCCGCCGCGTTGGGGGTTTTGGACGATGCCGCAGAGCTGGTCACACGGACGGATGGTTTGTCCGCGGCATCGGAGCAGTTTTTCCTTGCCACGCTGCGGATGCTGCAAAATGCCGCACAAATCGCAGAGGACAACGGTCTGCTCGACTGCTACCCGCCGCATCGGCTGGCACGGCTGGCGTGCAGTCTGCCGATCGATCCCCGCATGTCGCAGGCGCTGGAAAAACGAAAGGCGCTGCTGGAGCTGACCCTGCGCGGCGATTACGTGCTGGAGCAATGGGATTTTTATGCGCCCTATGCGGAGCAGGCCGGAATCTCTTTGGAGAAGCTCATCAAGAAGCAGAAAAAGCGCCGCCGCGCCGAGCGCCTGCGCTTCTGGAAGAAAAAAACGGCTCCATGAATACTGCGCGATTCATAGGAAAATCGGAAGTGGAAGGAACATCAAAAGTCAGGGCGCAGGCTATACCAAATTTGTCACAATAACCGCAAGCAATGCATCTGTAAAACATATGCGTGAAAGCCCCCATTTCCGTTACCATGGAAGTGGGAGCTTTCTGCTTGATGAGGCGCTGCCCCAATCCCCTCAGGATACAATTCTGTATCCTGAGAACGCTGCAAAAATGCAGCGGCTGCGCGATTTTTCAAATCGCTTATGGACGCTTAACGTTCATCTTTCTCGGATTCTCTCTCCATGGTAAGCGTATTCTCCCCTAGAATCCGGTCTACGTTTGCCTTGGCGATTTGCAGAGAACGCATATCCTCTCTGGCCTTTTGGTAATCCGCATACATGGCTTTTTTCTCGGATAAAAGCTGAGCGTATTCCGCTTGCAGGCTCTTGACGGTGGGCAGCTTTTTTAGCCCCTGCTCATCAAAAAACTGCTTTGCCACCTTATGCAGGATAATCTCGGATTCATGCTCAGAAAGGAATTTTTTAGAATAGCCCGCTTTCCGATAGGCCACATAAATGTCACGGGTCTTGGCGTAGTTGATGATATGTTGCTGCATGATTTTGATTTCCGCCATCCGCTGCTCTTTGGCTTTTATATCTGTGGAAAGCGTCCGATATTGAGAAGTGGCAGTTGCCGTCTTTTCCTCCAGAGCGTTACGGTCCAGCAGACCGTTTTCTTCCAGGTAAATCAATGTTTGGGACAGCTGCTTCAAATTGAAGTTCTTCGCCCACCGCGCATAACCGGCACCCTTGCCCTCCTGGAGCTTGGCCTGAATATCAATCAGCAGACTGCCGCTGGGTTTGGTGGAAACGTCCATGCCCCGCTTCTTTTTCGGCGTATGGCTCCTGGTGCCGGAGATAATGGCACGGAGGGCATCTGGGGTGTAGTTCTCGCCAAGAGTGTCCATGCGGATAAAACGTTTCTGACCTTTTCCCAGCAGAGAGGGAACCTTTCCATACTTCACCTGATACCCGGATTGACGCAGCAGTTCCAGCAGCGCCTCGAAACCCTGGGGATTTTGTGCCAGAGCTTCATCAACGGCATAGCAAATCCGTTCCCGATGGGAGGGCTTCTTCTGATCGCCCAGCCATTTATCGTAGGCCTGGCCTCTGCCTTTGGGATCGGCCACAATGGAGTATCCGTTCTCAACGCAGATGGTATCGTTCAGGCGGCGCACCGCTCTGGTGCTGCCCCAGAAATTCCGAAATTTGCGCTGTTCATCAAGAGCTGTGCCAAATGATGTGATTATGGACGTGAGCCTTGTTGATATGCGTACAGACGATGTAAGCATGATTGCCCTTTGTGAATCGTTGTGCCAGCTCGCAGCCCAAACGGTTTGCTTCCTCCGGTGTAATTTCGCCCGGACGGAAGGACTGGCGCAGGTGGTAGGCAATCACATCATCCGAACCACGGACACGCCCGGTGTTTCAGATGTACTGTTGTTTGGAAAGCAGGAACTCACTGTCAGCGATTCGGCTGTCACACTGCCAGCTGGTAATCAGTCTGCCGTTGTCGGTTTTTCCCGGATTTTTCACATAGTCAATGATTGCGGAAATTGCGGTTCCGGCAGTGCGGCCTTTTCCAATGTGCAAAGGCATGAGCCGTGTGGTTGCCATGAGCTACCCTCCTTATAGGAAAAGCCCCGGTGCCGCAATGACACCGGAGCCAAAATCAGATGGACTTGAAAAAATGGGAAACACTTTGCAGTGCGCTGAGAACCCAGACCGCAAACATTGGCAGCCCCATGGGACTGATGAGGAAGGCGATGGTCAAGAGAATCATTCCATTCTTCGGAGAATATGTAGCCAGAACCAGAATCCCAAGAAGCGCGATAACGCTGCTGACTACTTGAAACAGCATGGTCGAGCAGGAGAGAATCCCCACGCAGGCAAGTATGAACAGATCGATGACCAGGACAATCGGAGCGGTCAGTAATTTGAAAATCCATCTCATAGGACGTACCTCCTTTTCGCTTTCATTATATGGACAAACTCAGAATCACGCAAGGATGCGGCAAACTTACAATCGGGACAGCTTCTCCAGAATTGTCTGCGCGGCATTCCAGCGCTGTTCCTGACCACGGTGAATATCTTCCAAATCAGCATCATAGATTCTCCCGGTTTCGTGAACACGCCGGGTAAGCTGATTCAGGTTGTTGCTGGAATACCGGAGCAGGGAAACCAGCTCCTTCAGTTCCGGCAGTTCCAGCTTAACCACATATCCGTCAATGACCATTTTTCGGGCGAACGCCGAAAAATTAGAGGTTCCCAGCTGCCGCATTTTTTCTTGAACCACCCGCATCTCTTCAGGTGAAAACCGAACGGCTTTTATGATCTCTTTCTCAATCACATTTACCGCTCCTGTCCATGGAAATTCGCCGAAAATTTCGGCGAATTTTTTGGGGGCTGCTTTTGCAGCCTGTCCAGTACAGAGGGCTTGACACTTTTTTCTTGCTGCTGGCAGCACTCTTTGCGAAAAGCGCTCACAAACAAGTCTGTCAACCCCGGATGGCTGTTTACGATAAGGTAGACATTCCGGTCTTCACCCCAGGCATCGGGATTCTTCTGGATGGGGATCGATTTTGCCCAGTCTTTATTGCTGGGAGAAATCCGTCCGTCGTGTTCTTTTTGCTGAACGGTGTTGGCGAGAATGTACATAGTCCTCTCTACACCAAAGGCATTTTCGACTTCTGTAACCGCAGCCTTTCCGTCCAGACTGTAGCCGCTGTAATGGTCACGGATAGCATCTTCAATGGCTTGCTTGCAGGCCATATTCGCTTCGTTGGAAGCCCGGTACTGTTCCAGCTCCCCATGCTCATGTGCATAGGTTCCGGATTGCGTACACACCGGCATTTCTCTGAGCATGCGTCGCTGTTCTTCCAGAATCGCATCCGCTCTGTTTTCCATGCAGTCCCAGACGGTATCCATATGATCTGTTTCTAATTTTTCAAAATCCCTGAAAACGTCTGCCAGAGGGCTGGGGGATTCCATCAGAGCGTTGATCTGTGCGTCTGAAAGATTGTGATATTCCAGCGACAGCAGAATATCCTCCCGAATGGTGTACTCATAAGCGTGATTCAGAATTTCCTCCGGAGGCTGATCTTTCAGCCAGTCCCGAAAGGTTTCCTGCTCGGCAAACATCTTCTGATACAGTGCGGTGTTGCGTTCTTCGTTGGTCATTATCGTACCTCCTCATGGTGTTTCCTCTGCTTTCGGCTGCTTTCCTGGCTGGGGGGCGTTTTTAGTCTGCTCAGTACCGAGGGGCGGCTGGATTTGGGGATGATCTGTTCCGGATTAGATTGGTCTCTGGCATCCAGATTCAGTTCCGCATCCAGAAAAATCAGCCGGGCAGTCTTGTCCCGCAGCTCCTGTTCGTAGGGCCAGGGCTTTTCAAGTTCTGCCTTTGCGGCCTCCTGCTGGTGATAGGTTTCCTCCAGGTGCGTTTGCAGAGATTGCATCCGCTGGGGCATTTGCGCCAGTGCATTATCCAGCCGAATCAAATTACCCTTGGGATCACTGCCCAGCTCTGCCTGATAGCGGAGCTTTCCCTGCATGGTCAGAACAAACTTCTTCCCGAAATTCTCCAGGGTGACAGACATGGCAAAGCCCCGATAGCTGCCGATTTCCACCGGGTCCAGACCGGTGGCCTGTTTGGCGGCTTCCATCAGGGCTGCACCGGCATTTTCCCGCTCCAAAAGGTTATCTGTGAGAACCGTCATTCCGGCGAAACCGCCGTCGGGGTGGGGGTGTGCAGAGAGCGTCTGCATATCCGCTTTCAGGGATTCCATCTGTTCCTTCATTTTGGCGATTTCAGCAGGGAAGGAGCGGATCAGACTGTCCTCTAACCGGAACTGCTTGGTCTTGTAGTCGGCCTTCATAATTTTCAGCCGTGCCACATCCACATCCAGGTCCATGCGTTCCTTGATCCGTGGATCACCGGCGCACAGGGCCTTGATTTCCGCAAAGGACAGGGCAACCTCATCTACATCCTCACAGGAACGGACTGGATTCTTGCTGGACATGATCTGGGAGATAAAGTAGAGTAGGAAAGCGCCGCCTTGTCACCTTTCGGCGATAGGTTTGCGCAGTCCCCTCCCAAAACCGTGCTTACACCTCTCGATGTACACGGCTCGCCATTACAACTTAATTTTGAAGAATCCTATTGTGAATCTCATAGTGACATTTTTTGCATAGTACGATTGTTTTCCGGCGCTTGGCTATCATAACCTGTTCCCATAGTTCTTTTCCCTTGAGGTCTTTAACTTTGTGAACATGGTGAATTTCATAGCTCTGCGCATCGGTTGTACCACACAATTCACAGACTTTGGCTGCAAGACGGCTTTCAAATGAAGTCTTTGTGTAGGCATATAGGGTTGTCTTACCAGAGATTTTGTCGCTGGCATTCTTCACATTTTTGCATTCTGCATATTGTGCGAAATAGCAGCGTTTTTCCCCCTGTTTGGTTTCATATGGAATGCCCCATTTGCCTTTTCCGTCTTCATACTTATACTTGATTTGTCCGCAGCTGCATTTATGCTTTGAAGCGAGAGTTTTTAGGCAACTATACTCCATCAGATAGGCAAAGTAATTCAGCTTGTTGAAATTACTTGCCATCGAGTAATAGTTGCAGATTCCTCTTAGCTCTGCATTATATGCTGAGACAATTTCCAGCTCAGTACATCGCAATAAAGCTTTCCTGTGTATCGGTATAATGTCACCGTTTGGGCGTTGTTCAATGATTTGCTTGTCAAACAGAAACCGCATTATTTTATCTTCCAGAGGAATAGCTAATTCTGTCATATTGTTCAGAGTGCGCTTTTTCACATGATTAGCAGCTCCATGTTTGACCGTTCCATTGCGCCTAACCCGTACATCATAACCCAAGAATCTTGCATAGGTGTTGCTGTGCGTAATCAGCGTCTTTTCTGCGCTTAGCTCCATTTTGAGTTCCCCTGCAATAAACTCCGAAAGCTGTCGTTTGAGCTGAACACAATCTTCCTTACTACCATTTACACCAATCAGAAAATCATCGGCATAGCGGATATACTTGATTTTCTTATCCGTCTGCGACTTATATGGTGTTTTAAGCTGTTGAGCGCGTAGGGCTTTATATTGCCTGAGCAGTTCTGTGCGCTCAGGTTCTGTTGCACACTTTACTGCCTCAGATAATTTAAGTCGCTGACGCTTAATTGTTCCGTATTCAGGAGTGCAGATTGTATCTCCTGGCTTTTCAAAGTTTTCTGCCAGCGTACTGATATATTTATCCAGTCATTCAGGTAGATATTGGCGAATAGTGGTGAAATAATTCCACCCTGAGGAGCACCACTATAGGTGCTGTGGTATTCCCATTCTTCCATATATCCAACTTTCAGAAACTTCCATATCAGTTTATGAAGCCTTGCGTCTTTGACCTTATTCCCGATAACACCAATGAGTGTCTGGTGGTCGATGTTGTCAAAGCATCCCTTAATGTCACCTTCGATGAACCATCTTGTACCATGGAACTGGTGCTTCAAGTCTTTGAGTGCAGTATGACAGCTCCTGTTTGGTCGAAATCCATGTGAGCAGTCCATAAAAACTGGTTCGTACACTGCCTCCAGTATCATACGCAGCACCTCTTGTACGAGCTTGTCTGTAAAGGTAGGGATTCCAAGTGGACGCATTTTGCCATTTGCTTTCTTACGGTAGGTTCTTCGTGAGGGTTTCGGCTGATAACTTTCGTTGCGGAGCGAATCAATTATCTTTATGATTTTCTCCTCGCTGAAGCCATCTGCCGTATCGTTATTTACACCCTCAGTTGCCGCACCGTTGTTTGCATACAGATTCTTATAGGCGATGTAGTACAGGTCTGGACGAAGCATATAACGATATAGCCTTGTAAACACTTCGTCCTTGTTTTCTTTGGAATTCTTCTTAATTCTCTCCAAAATCTCCATCGTTGGTTGCATTTCTGCCATTGAGGTATTCCTCCCTAATCTTTTTTGATTTTGGTTCGTTGTAACTGCCGCCCTTTGCCATGTAAATGGTTTTCCCATTCTCGGACTACTATGGCGGCTCCGTTGCCATGCAGGATTTTCAAGCACTATATGCTATAGCCTGATTTCACCTCCTTCGTTGGCGTTCCTGTTTAGGCAATCCCCAGTTAGCACAGTGAGCTGGCAAATGCAGATTGTCGGATAGACTTTCGTTTCTTTACTACGGGTTCTCCCGCGCGTAATGTGAGCGTACAGCAGCCGGGTGTACCAAAAATTTATACATCCGTGCTCACATCAGAGGTTTCAGGCACTTTCCTCTGCCAGAACAAAACTGGTACTCGAAACTTGTCTTCAACAAACTCAGCTTTATCCTTGTATCTGCTTAACATTGCGGTTCAGTCGTACCCGATTGCCTTTGGGTAACTTTCCGCTTTCCTGCCGTGCTATGTTCCCGTTTCAGCTTTCGCCTTTCGGTTAGGCAGGTTGTTTCACGCACTGCTTTGCGTGGCTTGGCCTTAACTTCTCACTGCACCCTATCTGGGCGCACCTTCTGCTTGTTTTCCACCGTCTGCCACAGATAAGCGTCAAACGTCGCCTCGGTGACGTAGCGGTAGATGTACACGTCCTTGTTCCGGTTGCCTTGACGAACGATTCGCCCCGCGCGCTGCTCCAAATCCCCCGGCCGCCACGGGCAGTCAAGGTCGTGCAACGCGGCGAGACGATCCTATAGTGATAGGTAATCCTTTGGCGAACTCACCTCCAGATTTTCCCCCACTCCAAACCGTGCATGAGCGTTTCCACTCACACGGCTTTCCATCATTTACAAATTGTTATTCTAATCAGCAGCAGGTGTCTTGCTGCTCTAACGTAATTGCCTCGACTCCAGCTAACTTTCTGAGCTTATTCAGCTTATCAAGCTGCTGTTTGTTTAGCTGTACGGTCTGCATGATTGCAGAAATAGTACCTTTTTGCGTTGCGTGAATCAGTCTGTGAATCCGTTCATGCAGAATAATCAGGTTTGCGTAATTGTCCCCACCGCCCAGCGACTTAGGCTTTTTGTGGTGGCAATGGATTTCTTCAAGGGACAGTTGCTTTTTCGTAATGGCACATTTCCCTTGCTGCGCCACATAGAGGGATATACGGTTATCGTTATACTCCACCGTGGCGCTCGTAATTGGGTTTTTCATGAGACTGTGCAGGATTGACATGTCTACACGCTCCAGATTCTTGTGTATTTCCGCTCGTCCAGCAGCGGTGTATTTATTCACCGATTTCTTTTTGTGAATTGGCGGATGATGCTGAATATAACCAATCGGAAGCAGGATGTTCTTGCCGATAAATCGTATTTCCCTGCTTCTTGCATACCGTTTGGCATATTCAGGAATTGTTTGATTGCTTCGTCGCTTTACTCGCTCTTGCAGCCTGTTTTTTATAGAAATCTTAATTTCAAATGCTAATTGCTGTATATCCGGGGACGCAGCAGTTGCCATGCGGTAGTAATTGTGAATACCCATGACAAAACTGTTGTAGTCACTTACAACCTTGAATTCTTCTATTTCACCGGATGAGTGCTGGATTGCCTTGACTTTCTTTTTCGCAGTCTCCTTTATCCTGTCCAATGCTTTGGGTGCAATATGTGATATGACCACATATTGATTTCTCTTGCCTTTATGAACCTTGATTCTGAATCCCAGAAAATCGGAATATGCATGTTTCAGATTCACAATCTTGGACTTTTCCGGGCTGATGTCCAGCCCCAGGCGCTCTTTCAGCCATGCTCTTGTCGCTTCAAACAGCTTCACCGCATCGCTGTGCTTTCTGCAAAAGATTTTGAAATCATCAGCATATCTAACGATATAGCACTCTTTTAGATTGGTTTTTCTGAGCTCCCTATACTTTTTCGATTGGTCTTTGGTGCCGTTTTCATGAATTTTTCCGCTGTATTCATGTCTTGTAGGCATTCCAACCCATTGACTGGTAATCCACCAGTCCAGTTCATTCAGAACAATGTTGGATAACAGCGGGGAAAGGATTCCACCCTGCGGTGTCCCTTTTTCAGGAAAACCGATACCGGCGACCTCTGCTTTCAGCATAGCGGATATGATGCTCAGCAGCTTCTTGTCATGGATTCCCATTGTCCAGATTTGGCGCAGCAGCTTTCCATGATTTACATTGTCAAAGAAGCCCTTGATATCAATGTCAATTACAATATGAAGGTTGCTTTTCTGCATATGTTTTTCCGCCTGCGCCAGCGCATTTTCAACGCCCCTGTTGGGACGGAAGCCATTGCTTGTTTCACAAAATTTTGCTTCACAAATTGGCTCCATCACTTGCAGGACACATTGCTGTATCAATCTGTCCATGATGGTGGGAATCCCAAGCGGTCTGGTTTTGCCATTACCCTTGGGAATCTCTTTTCGTCTGACAGACTGGGGCTGATACCAGTTGAATTTTTGCTGTACAAAACCAATCAGTTCCGTCTCACTCATTTTGGCAAGGTCTGCGATGGTTTTCCCATCCGTACCGGGCGTTCTGCTTCCAGCATTCTTTTTTAGATTTCTATAAGCTAACCTGATATTTTCTTCAGCCGTGATGATGCTGATAAGATTCTTAAATTCACATTTCGCAAGACTATTTTCATACAGTTCGTCGAATACTGACTGCATATCATAGTATTCGTTGTTCCTCAGCTTTTGGCGTTTGAGCAGTTTTCGTCCTGTCAAAGTCGGCTTTCGCCTTTTTTAGTCTTACTCGAACCTTTGATATATTGCTTTTTAGAATATTTGTTTTGCAAATGACTGGCGGCTATTCTTCCGCCCCTGTTACAGGGGCTTCATCAGTCTTGCCGCCGCTCTCAGTCAGGATAAAGGTTACTTGTTTCACTGCTCGATTTTTCGTAACCACCGCTTCATCGTGTGCAGACACTCAGCGTTCCGACCTTTCCTCGTTCCGATATTCCTATCTGTGCATAATCCCCTTAGGCTGTCCTATGAGCCTGTGCGCTTGGAAGTGCCTGTAACACTCCAAGGTTTTTCATAACGTCCATTTTTACTCAACCTCACGCACGCCGTACATTTACGACAATGACATTTCTGCCATATCACGCTATAGACCCTAACACTCGGACTTCGTCGGTCATGGATGACATCCTCACCATAGGGATTTTATAGACCTCCGGCGTATCATCTGCATATCCCACCTCTGGGACACTTTCCACAGCACATGACTGCCTGTTGGGGCAGATTTCCGCCGACTTCAGCGGGCTTTGCACGGCTCAATTTCTGCAAACCTTGCCGCACACCGCAGTATCAAGGCAGGCGTTTCAGGGCGTTGCCCCCTCATTCCACCTGTTGGAATATCAGTTCTTCGAATCAATTTCCAAGCTCCTTTCAATCTTGCAGAATTTTGACTTGAGCGTAACCTTTTCAGTTACAAACGAGTCGCACGTACGTTGGTCCCCGCGCCCATTTTTGCGGTGCTGCCCATCAGGACGCGCACCTGCCCGCTGCGTACCTTCGCGAAAAGCTCCTTCTTCCGCACTTCCGTGTTCGCTTCGTGGATAAAGGCAATCTGCTCCTTCGGGATGCCCTGCGCAATCAGTTTAGCACGAATGTCATCATACACGTTGAAGTTCTCGCTGCCCGTTTCGTCCGCCAGAAGCGTATCCGCATCCGCTGCTTCCTTCTCCGAAGCCGCCTTGCCGCGCGGGGTGGACAGGTCGCAGAAAACCAGCTGTGTCAGCTTTTCCGCCGCCCCTTCGCGCCAGATGCGGACAATGTTTTGGACGCAGGCGTTGACCTTGCTGCCCGGATTATCCGGCAGAAGCGGATTCATCAGCCGCTGGTCAAGCCCTAACTTCCGCCCGTCGGAGGTGATGCGCAGCATGTTGTCCACGCTCGGCTCAACCGCGCCGCTGTGAACCGCTGCCGCCCGCTCCGAAAGCGCCTGCACCATTTCCTGCTGATAGGCAGACGGCTTCACCACCACCGTTTCGTAGTGCGCGGTCGGTCGGGGCAGATTCAGCTGATCAGCCGTCTTGATGTCCGCAACTTCCTTGAAAAGGTTCATCAGCTCCGGGAGGTTGAAGAACTTTGCAAAGCGCGTCCGCGCCCGATAGCCCGTCCCTTCGGGATTGAGTTTGTCAAGATACTTTTTGTGGATTTTCTAAATTAAACGATTTG